>OLPQ01000005.1_pt1 | contig 290949 bp, 286 predicted proteins | sample 1672451 | NCBI WGS metagenome assembly OLPQ01 (sample SAMEA3136687, study PRJEB25190) | human gut metagenome | biome: human gut; feature: human-associated habitat; material: faeces | place: Austria | collected 2013
CACGTACAGCTCCCACTCGCAAAATACGAAATTTATCTCACTTTCTCAAAGTCTACTTATATATACATATTTATTTATACATATTCAATATTTTCGCTTGGTTTGAACATCATTATAAAAGGAATTACAAGCAGTACGCTTGCGATAAAAATACTTTTTATATCCAAAAATTTGGTTGCGATTGCACCTGCTATTGCGCCTAATGCAAAAAACAAATTAATTCCGTAATAGGTTAAGCTTCTGAGTGTGATTTTTTTGTCTTTCTTTTTTATTCCCAAAAATAAAAGCTCTGTGCCGCTTCTTAAATTTCCCGTGCACATTGTTGTTGCAACCGTGTTGCCGTTGATAACTCTAAAAGTTTCCACCTGAAGAGAACACACAAACGATACCATTACGTTTACAAATGTGTTGCCCTTGCCGCTTGGAATAAAGCCACACACTGCAAGAATTATTATTTCTGCCAAAACAATAATCTGCCTCCAATGCATATGACGGCTTTTTTTAAGTGTTGCTTTGATTATTTCTGATAATAAAATTCCGAGTGCAAATGCAAGAATAGGAACAACATAATGCAGTACTCTGTCAAAATCGCCCTTTGCAATGTTTATTCCCATAAGAACAATATTACCTGTTTGCGCATTTGCAAATACTCCACCACGGGTAATGTATGTATAAGCATCAAGAAATCCCCCGGTCAGAGCCAACATTATGCCGAGTATGAAGTTTTCACTCATCTGCTTTTCTCTTATTTTTTCATTTAATTCCATAATAGAAATCCTTAAGTTAAATACATATATTAAGCGGACGAAAACAATTCGTCCGCTGTGAATTTTATATAAACAATATTATACTCTTGCTACCATTTCGCCGTATTCTTCCTTGCTTTTCTTAATGAATGCTTCCACCTGAGCGGCGCTTGGCATAGCATCAGAACAGGAGTGAGCAGAAATAAGGATTGAAGCTGAAGCAGAGCCGAATTCAAGGCATTCAATGATTTCCTTGCCTTTAAGAAGACTGTAAAGGAACGATGAGCCGTATCCATCGCCGCCGCCAAAGCCCTTAAGTTTAACGGCAGGGAACGGTTTGATTGAATAGAATTTACCGTCGTTTGTGTAAGCGGTTGAGCCTTCCTTGCCATGCTTGATTACGCAAATTGCTGCGCCGAATGACTGCCAATATTTAGCAGATTCAGGGTCGCTTTCCTTAACGCCTACGATACCCTCTGTTAAGTCAAACTCTTCTCTCGAACCCATAATGATATCTGCATTTTGAGCAACAAGGCTGTAGTAAACAGCAATTTCGTCTTTTGATTTCCAAGTGTATTCTCTGTAATCAATATCAAAAACAATGCGAACATTGTTCTTTTTAGCAAGCATCATAGCTTTAAGGCAAGCCTCTCTTGACGGAGATTGAGCCAAAGCAGTACCGCTGATAACAATTGCCTTTGCAGATGCAATGTATTTTTCGTCAATATCTTCCGGTGCCATACAAAAATCAGCCACATTGTCACGATACATAAGTATTGATGATTTTTCTTTAGAAAGAATTTCGGTAAATGTAAGTCCTATGCATTCGCCGTTTTTAGCTCTTGTCACGTGGCTTGTATCAATGCCCTCTTTTTCAAAATAGTTTACAACAAAGTCACCGAATTGGTCATTGCTTACACAGCCGCAAAAGCCGACTTTACAGCCGAGCCTTGCAAGACCTACAGCAATATTGGCAGGAGAACCGCCAACATATTTGTTAAAATTTGACGACTCGCTAAGCGGCATATACATATCGGTAGGATTAAAGTCGATAGCGATTCTGCCGATTGGAATAAAATCAAGCGGCTTTGACATATCAAATTCTACGTAATTCATAAATTTTACCTCTCATATATAAAAAATAATATTAAGCCTTATTGTCAGTGCCGAAAATTAATATGTGGCGCTTTGCGTTTTGATAAGCACCCTCAACCTCGGCAGCCTGCAAATCATAATATCCGCTTATTTTATCGTTTTTATAAGCGTCTTTAACCGTATGCTCAACGCTGTCAAACGTGGCGGTTGCAATATTAATTTTTTTAATGCCTGTATGCGAGCAACGCACAAAATCATCAGGAGTAATTCCCGTTCCGCCGTGAAGCACAAGCGGTAATTCAGTGTTTTTCTCCACTTGTTCAAGAATATCAAACCTAAGTTTGGGAGTGCTTTTGTAATTGCCGTGCGCATTTCCGATAGCAATTGCAAGTGCATCGACACCTGTTTCGTTTTCAAACCTTACTGCGTCCTCCGGCTTGGTACAATTGATTGCAATATCTTCGCTTCCGTCCTCCGAACCGCCTACGCATCCGATTTCAGCCTCAACGTCTGCACCGTACTTTTTAGCAAGTGCAATAACTTCTTTTGTAGTTTTGATATTTTCATCAAGCGGCAAATGCGAGCCGTCAAACATAACAGACGTAAAGCCAAGTTCAAGCGCCTGAGTGATTTTTTCAATCGTTTTGCCGTGGTCAAAGTGAACTGCAACCGGAGTGTCTGCACTCTTTGCGGCGGCAACCATAAGCGGGCCTATAATCTCAAGCGGACTTTGCTTTAATCTTACTTCCGCTATTTGCAAAATAACAGGCGCTTTAAGTTCTTTTGCTGCTTTGAGAACACCGAGCACCATTTCCATATTTGCAACTGAAAATGAGCCTACTGCATAGTCACCCTTTTGAGCGTTAGCCAAAAGCTTACTCATATTTACAAGCATTTTTTTACCCTCTTAAAACAAAATGAGCGAGTTGACAGTAAGCCGAGTTCTGTCATGGGCAATTATCTATCTAGTTGCAAAATTGCTTTTGCAATCGAGCCATCCTTCGAAGTTATGTGTCGAGCAAACAACCCTTCAGTCGATGTTGCAGCGAATAGGGTTTACATGGCAGGGAATGTCTCCACTCCCTCGGTGAGCTCTTACCTCGCCTTTCCACCCTTACCTATACTTGGTATAGGCGGTATATCTCTGTTGCACTTTCCCTAAGGTCACCCTCGGCGGCCGTTAGCCGTTATTCTGCTCTGCGCTGCTCGGACTTTCCTCATACCGATATCGGCACGCAATTGCCAAGTCAACTCGCTTTCTCTATTTTAAGATAATTTATTATTTATGTCAATATATTTTACAAAATGACGGTTGAAATAGTTTGAAATATGTAGTATATTCTTTAATAGTATTGGAGGTGGTATTATGCCACGTTTTGAAAACGAAGATTTTGACCCTAAAAACAGATATAGGAAAGATATAGACAGAACTGTTCCAAAGGATGAAGATTATTATAATTATTCGCCTGAGGATATTGACCTTAATTTTAATTCGAAAAAAAGAGAGGATAATATTGTTGTTGATAATCAGCGCAAACCGGGAAACTACGGCGATTATCAGCAAGACAGCAGGGGAGATATAACTTTTAAAAGTGAAACAATTGATGATTTTGACAGAGGTTCGTCATCTCATCAAAGAAACATAAGAAGCACTCCTCACTTCTCAAACGGCAACCGTTTCGGCTCATCTGACAGAGAGAATTTTAAAAAGGGCAACAGTCATAATTCGTCAAACAAGAATAAAAAGCATAAAAGCAAAAACGGAAAAAAGGCTAAATCTATTTTAGCGGTAATTTTAGTTCTTGTTATTTTACTTGTCGGCTCCGTATTCCCCGTTTTGGCAAGAGTTAATTATGATGAAAAAAAGGCGGATAAATATGTAACGGCAAGCGATTTGAAAGATGATTCATCTGTTAAAAATATTCTTCTTTTGGGTGTTGACGCAAGAAGCAATGAAAACGCCGAACAAACAAGAAGCGATACAATGATGCTTGTCAGCGTCGATTCAAAGCACCACGCAATCAAACTTGTATCGTTCCTTCGTGATACTTGGGTATATATTCCGTCACTTGAACACGAGCAAAGGCTTAATGCGGCTTGCTCCGACGGAGGTTATAAAAATGTAGTCGAAACTATTGAATATAATTTTGGCGTCAAGATTGACGGCTATGTTGTAACCGATTTTGAAATGTTTAAGGTTCTTGTTGACAGTCTCGGCGGTGTTAATGTCGATGTTACGGAAAAGGAAGCTAAAGAAGTTACAAACCATCCTAAGCGATACGGTAATGTTACGCTTGAGACAGGTGATAATAAGCTTACGGGCGAGCAAGCGCTTGCTTATTGCAGAATAAGAAAGATTGATACCGATTTTGTAAGAACTCAAAGGCAACGTACGGTTATGAGTGCAATTCTTAAAAAAGCACTTACCAATCCTTTTAAACTTTACAAAATGGCATATAACAGCGCTCCTTATATTGAAACCGATTTGTCTAAGGGCGAACTTATGGGGCTTGTGTCTAAAGCAGGCACCTGCGTTGCAAATATTCATCAAACGAGCATTCCGTTTGACGGCACTTGGGATTATGCAACAATTTGGGGTAACAGTGTAATTAAGATTAATACCGAAAAAAATAAGGACAAGCTTATAGATTATATCTATAACCTGTCCTCGGCAGATATTAAATCCCAAGAAAAAGAAGATAAATAAAACAAGATAAACTAAAAGGGCAGCAGGGGATAACCTTGCTGTCCTTGTGATTTTTTATATTTATTTTTATTACTGTTTGCCTTGGAATATCAAATCTGACTTTATTATATGAAGTTTGCTTTGAATTGAAAACTTATTTGTCAAATGACGGGTTGCAAGCATAGTAATTTTTGCTGTCGAGCTTATCCGTCACGAGTCGCAAACCTTCGCCTCGTCACCAATCTTGTAAAAAATAATGACCGATAACTTACATACCAAAACAGCCGTGAGCGTTTTGCTCACGGCTTATGTTTTTTATAAACTTCTCTCAATAACAGTAAATTTTGTACAGATATCAATTAACCTGTCATCACCGATTTTATGGTTCATTACATCGTCAACATGGTTATAATAAATATCCTTACTATCATCATCCCCCAATAAACAGACAAGCCATTGGTTATTTTCAGCAGGAAATATTCCATATTCAATACCTTGCCATTCAAATCCTAAATCACAGCCTCTGCTTATTGTATCTTTAAATTCATATTTTGTTTTGAAATCTCTATTCCCATCAATAGTAACTTCTATTATATTCATTTTATTATCTCCTTTTGCTATATGATATTTAAAACTTGGCAATTCTCCTTTAGGATAATTAATAGGCGGACTTGGTTTTGGATGACAGTCTTCTCCAACCCAATTGATTTCATGATCATGTGGATTTGAATGTTTATGTGCTTTTCCGTGATCTGTATGGTGCCTTTCTTTTACAGCTTTTCCATCGTCACCAATTTTTGTTTCATACCAATAATCTCCGTTTTTACTAAAAAAATGAGTATATTTTATTTCACCCGGTTCACCTAAAAACCTTGCATCTTCCGGCTTGTCAGGATTAGGCTGCCATTGACCGCCGTGAACACTGCCGCTGCCTTTTAAAATTAAGGATGCATTATCATTATATTTAACAACAATATTACTGTTTGGCGATGGTTTTTCTATACCCAGCAAATACTTTTCCATCTGAGTATACGGTAATTCAATTTTATCGTCATCATAATGTTGCCAGGAACTTAAATCATAATCAACGAATAAAATATTGCCTTTCATTTCAGGAAACGGATAATGGTAGCAAATGATTGCTTCCGGCTCAATACGCTTTAGCATTTCATTGTAGCCAGCCATAAAAAAATCTTTTTGGTCTGCCCTGTTTCCGTGTGCACTCGCCATATAAGTCGATACTGCAACTGTGCTTCCTTTTTCAATACCATTAAAGCAGAAATCGAAAGTATTTTCAAGTCCCCAGTTAACTGTCGGGATAACCCGAATACCTTTATCTGCCAAGTATGCACCTACCCATCTGTTGCGAAAGGTGTTATACCTTTGCATATTTTCATTCATTTCAATATACATACTGAAGTCGGGTGTAAGCACAGCTTTGTACTGCGATAACTTTTCAATATACTTATCAGGATTGTTCCATATATCTTCAAACTTATAATCATACAAAAAGAAATGGACAAAGCGGTTAAAGTGAGTATCTGTTTCTGTTTTTGCAATATCAAAGCCAATCAGCCTTAAATCTTCTCTTTCATCATCCTGTAAAGAAATCTTTTTCAGTATTGGCATATCTGTACCAAATTGATTTCTTAAAAACATTGGATTTGTTCTGTATTTGTAATTTTCTTCTGTCATAGTGAATATGACTCCTTTCTGCAAATTAGGACTCAACAGTCCAGTTTAGCAGATTAGAGAAGATTTTGAGTTTTGTCAAGCATTTTATGAAAAATTTAATAAAATATAGTGTTTAAACGCTATATTCTAAGATAAGATGAGATTAAACAGACATATAAAAACAAGATGTGAAATCAACACACCTTGCTTTAACATTCAGAACTCAAATTTATTAAGAATCCATTTCAGCATATCAATATTTATTTTCATGAGACTATCAAATTTATCAAACTGACTGAAATATGCGATGCAGATAATCTGAATGGAATAAATCACATAAGGCAAAGCCTGTTTTTCATATTCAGACATCGGAGTAATGCTCTCATAACCCTTTACAAGATTGTCAAATATTTCAAGCCACTTGCTTTTATCAATATCGGTGTTTTTGAAAATATATCGCACAGCTCATTCGTATTGATTTCGGTTTTTAGATTGTTCTCAATATAATCAAGAGCATTCTATACAATTCTGCGATTATCCATTGCCTCCTCCTTTTCTAACACCTGCAAGTGTGACTATATTATAACATATAACATTTCAAAAAACATTTCCTATTCTATCATTTTTATTGACAACAGTTCACGAATAAAATATCATATAATTATGATTAAGATTATGTTTGTGTGCCACGGCAACATTTGCCGTTCGCCGATGGCTGAATTTGTGTTAAAAGATATGGTTAAGCGCAGAGGGTTGGAAAAAGAATTTGTAATTGCCTCTTCTGCTACTAGTACAGAAGAAATATGGAATGGTGTGGGTAATCCTGTTTATTCTCCTGCAAAAGTTGTTCTTGAAAGTCACGGCATTGACCCGAGCGGTAAAAGAGCCGTTCAGCTTAAAGCAAGCGATTACGATAAATACGATTTGTTCATCGGTATGGACAGTGCCAACATTCACAATATGACTCGTATTCTCGGCGGAGATAAGCGGGGCAAAATCCATAAGCTGATGGAATACACAGGCAGTAGCGCAGATGTTTCGGACCCTTGGTATACCCGTGATTTTGACAGGTGCTACAAGGATATCTATGCCGGCTGCGAAGCGTTGCTAAACAGTTTAATATAATTGTTGATTGAAACTACGAAAGGATGAAATATATGAAAATTAAACCATTCAAGATTACAAGTTCGGAAAATACATTAAGAGGAATAATGCTTAACTGTGATGCAAAAACCCCTAAAAAGACGGTTATTTTATGCCATGGCTTTGCAAGCAATATGCTGATTACCTCGCCTTATGCAAAGGCATTTACAGATTCAGGATATACTGTAATTATGTTTGATTTTTGTATGTCCGGCAGTGGAATTTCCGGTGGCAAAAGTGTAAATATGAGCGTACAGACTCAAAAGAAAAATCTACTTGATGTGCTTGAATATGCGAAAGCTCTTGATTTTGTTGACAACAATCACATAACCCTTTGCGGTTGCAGTCAGGGTGGACTTGTATGCTCGTTAGCAGCATCCGAAAAAGAGGACGAAATCGAGAGGCTGATTATGTATTATCCCGCCCTTTGTGTTCCCGATGACGCAAGACGAGGTTGCTTAATCGGTACGCAGATTGACCCCGACAATGTTCCTGACAGCTTTCACGGTGTTTTTGTCAAGCTCGGCAAAAAGTATGTTGAGGATGCAAGAACTCTTGACCCTTATGAGCAGATTTGCACCTTCAAAAAGCCTGTTTTGATTATTCACGGAATTGAGGACAAGCTCGTTAAGATTGAGTATTCAAGAAAAGCGAATGAGAGATACGATGATTGCGAACTGATTGAGGTTCACGGCGACCACGGCTTTATCCTAAAGGGCTTCAAAGCCGGCAAGAAAGCAACTGAAAAATACTTGAGTGATTTGGATTAATGAAGCTTATGAATCAACTAAACGACAAAGCCTTCATTGATTCGCTGAATAAACTGTTGAATGATTGATAATAACGCCCAAATGTGCTATTATTATAGTATAAATTAAGCATTATTTTTGAAAGTTGGTAATAATGGTATATCAGGAAATAGATAATATAAAATTCAAAATGAAAGAATATTTTGATTTTTCGTTTTTACATAAATTCGGAAAGGCGTTCAAAGTGTTCGACGACCAAGATAGCGGTAATATATGTTTTGGGGTTAATAACGGTAACGAAAAACTATTTATTAAATTTGCAGGAGCACCGACATCCGAATATTCAGGTGAACCGATTGATGCAATAAACACACTTAAATCAACTGTTCCTCTTTATCAAACAATACATCACAAATGCCTAATTGAGTATATTGATTCATTTGAAATAAGCAATGGCTTTGCAATGATTTTTAGATGGGCAGACGGTAAATGTATGGGTAGAATGTATGATTCCCATAAAGAAATTATGGCGTTACCCATCAAAACTAAATTAAAAATATTTAGTGATATAACTAATTTTGTTGAAAGCATTATCAATCAAGGTTATATTGCTATTGATTTTTATGATGGCAGTATTATGTATGATACTATAACTGAAAAAACAACGATATGTGATATTGATTATTTTAGAAAACTACCCACGAAAAACGATATGGGAAAAATGTTTGGAAGCGACAGGTTTTTGTCACCGGAAGAAAAAGTATTAGGTGCCGAGCTTGATGAAACTACAAATGTTTATACATTAGGTCAAATGGCATTTTCACTTTTTACAGATAGCGACAGGAAAAAAGAAAATTGGGTTCTTAATCGTGAGAGTTATGATGTTTTAATAAAAGCAATAAGTCCTGAGAAAAGAAATCGTTATAGAACAATAAAAGAATTTTCTGATCATTGGAATATGGCATTATGATGTATATAGAGAATAAAATTAATCGTTGATATTGAAATATAAGTTTGAGGTGCTATATGGCACTTGAAAATATTGGTAAAAAGCCACAGTCAACCTTTAAGATAGAAGAATTGTAAAAATTTAAGGTGTTTACAGTATGAAATATGACTTTATAGATGAATTTTTGCTTAGTAAAAAAGGTGTTACAAAGGACTTCCAGGATGACTGGAATTGGATAAGATACAAGGTTGATGACAAGATGTTTGTTGCAGTTTGCCTTGATGATAGCAACAAGCCTGTATATATCACATTAAAGCTAAATCCCATTGACGGCGAATTTTTCAGGAACACCTACGAGGACATTATCCACGGTTACTATATGAATAAAACCCATTGGAATTCCATAAAAGCCGACGGCAATGTCCCCCGATGATGTTGTTAAGGAATTATTGGATAAATCCTACACCGAAATTCTTAACAAGCTTACAAAGAAGAAACGAGCAGAAATATTATCATTGTAAAACAAGTGAAAAACAACAAAGTCCAAAAAATATCCCTTTATTTTTCGTCTTATTGACGATATGAAAACTTAACGATATAATGAAAACACCATAAAGAGTGTGCGAGGGACAAGCCCGTTGACCACACAGCAACCTGCGTTTGTAAGGTGCTAATGCTTGTATGATGGGCGTTGTATTTGTTTTTTTAATACTCCTTTCTTTGCTCCCATCATAACGATGGGAGCTTTCTTTTGCACTCTTTTGGAAAAATTTTTAAGGAGTGTTTTTATGAGAACAATAATAAAACAAAAGTCCCGACGAGTAATCGTCGGGCAGAAAGAAATTATATGAAAAATAAATTTAAGGAAAACAAATTAGGTTAGGAGTGTGAAAAAATATAAGCCTGTGGTATTATGCCACGCAAATTTACAAAGTTGAATAATGAAACCTGTCCTTATAATATAAATTTGTATAAGGGGAGTGTGCACTATGGATAAGCCTGCTATCAATGAAAAGTTAATCGCAAGCTATGAGATTGATTTCGGTAAAGGCAAAACCAAGGTGTGCGAATACTCCCCGAGCCTCACCAAAGATGAAATCGAGTTAAACCGAATGACTGTTAAAAATATTCTTGCAAAGGCGTTTGGTAGGAATGAAAATTAGGCTGTACTTTCCAAAATGCTTCGTATATATTGATGTTGAGTTATCGGTCATAGGAAAGGAAAAATTCTTATGATTGCAATTTATGCTCGACAATCGGTAGAAAAAGAGGACAGCATTTCAATCGAATCACAGATTGAAATGTGTACCTACGAGGCAAGAGGTGAGGCATTTTTAGTATATAAGGATAAAGGCTTCAGCGGTAAAAATACAAACCGCCCCGAATTTCAACGAATGATGCAGGATATCAAAACAGGGCAAAAAGGAATAACAAAGGTTATTGTTTACAAGCTCGACAGAATCAGCAGAAGTATTCTTGATTTCTCAAATATGATGGACATTTTCGGTAAACTCGGTGTTGAATTTTCATCGGCTACGGAAAAGTTTGACACAAGCACTCCTATGGGCAGGGCGATGCTGAACATCTGCATAACCTTCGCTCAATTAGAGCGAGAAACCACGCAACAGAGAGTTAAGGATAACTACATTTCACGCAGTCAGAAAGGCTTTTATATGGGCGGACCCGTTCCTGTGGGATTCAAAAAGGCCGACCTGACCATTGACGGAATTAAAACCTCTATGTATGAGCAGATACCTGATGAGGTCAGGCTCGTTAAAAAGGTGTTTGAAATGTATGCAGATGTGAATTACTCTAACGAGGATATTGCAAAAGCGGTTCGTGATATGCCACCGGAATGCAGGCGAAACAGAACTGTTACAAGGGCAAGGGTTCAGGACTTTATCAAGAATCCCGTCTATGTAAAGGCTGACATAAATGTGTATAATTTCTTCAAATCAAAGGGAGTTAAGATAATCAATCCGCCCGAGGATTTCATCGGCACAAACGGTTGCTATCTTTACACCGGTGATAAAAAAACGAGAAAGCAGACGGACCTTTCAAACGCTGTCCTTGTGCTTGCGCCACACGAGGGATTTATCGACTCTGATTTGTGGATAAGATGCAGAGAAAGAGCCCTTGATCAACAACAGATTAAACGCAATCCAAAAGCAAAAAACACTTGGCTTGCAGGACTTGTTAAGTGCTCAAACTGCGGATATGCGCTTGTGAGAAAGAATTATCTTAAGAAAAATTACAGTTACTTTCTCTGCTCCCACAAGATGAATGATAATCTCTGTTGCGGATGCGGAACAATTCACGCTGATGAGTTTGAAAAATTTATATTGCAGAAAATCAAGGAAAAACTGGCTGATTTTAAGGAATTTAAACTCGAAGGTGTTACTGCCAACAATCCTAAAATAGAGGAACTGAAAGCACGGCAAATTGCAATAGATAACGAAATAGGAGAAATGGTTAAAAATGTTGCAGGTGCAAGCGAAACGGTAATGGCGTATATCAATGAAAATGTTGAACGGCTCCATAGTGAAAAAATGCAAATACAGGCAGAAATTCAAAGACTTGGTGAAAACAGATATTCGGCAAACGAAAAAATAATCTGTGATTTTGACAGATTCGATGAACTGCCGTTTGAGAGAAAGCGTGAGCTTGCAAATGCAGTAATCAAAAAAATCTATGCAACAAGTGATAAAATTAACATCATTTGGAACATATAATCGTTGACAAATAGGATAAAATATATATAATTATTATAGGATATATTTATCCTAATATCAATATGGAGATGATTATATGTATATCAATACAGACACAATTTTTTCAATGACACAGGCAAATCAAAATTTTTCATCTGTCGCACGCACTGTTGACAGCAAAGGTGAAGCCGTTGTGTTCAAAAACAACAAGCCGAAATATTTGATTGTAGATATGGAATCAAACGATTTAATGCTTGATTTAACGGATGATGAAAAGATTGATATTGTTGCAAAAAGGGTGCTTGAAAAGTATCTTCCTGCATTTAAGGAGCTTGCAAAATGATAAAATTCAGCAAAGAAAAAATATTGCTTTTGCATCAGGTAATGGCAGAAGCGACAGGCGGAGATGTAGGTGTTCGTGATGACGCTTTACTGGAATCGGCTATTGAAAATATATATGCTACCTTTGACGGCATTGAATTATATCCGAGCAAAGAGGAAAAAGCAGCAAGACTTGGCTATTCACTTATATCAAACCATGCATTTGTCGATGGTAATAAACGCATAGGTATGTATATTATGATATCGTTTCTTGAACTTAACGGTATTAAGATTGATGCAAACAACGATGATGTTGTAAATCTTGGCTTATCAGTTGCAAGCGGAAATGCAAACTATGATGATATTTTAAACTGGATAAATGAACACAAAATCTAAAAATGGAGTAAGGGTAAAACCTTACTCCAAAAAATATATAAAGTTTACAAGATTGCGGTAGAGTATCTCCGAAGCGCTGGTAGTGCACAATTTCACGTTCACGCAAAAACTTAATCGGCTCAATTATATCCGGGTCATCAACAAGGCGCAAAATGTTATCGTATGTTACCCTTGCTTTTTGCTCTGCCGCAAGGTCTTCGTTTAGGTCGCCGATAGTGTCGCCCGTTACGGCTATGCTTGCCGCATTCCACGGCGCACCGCTTGCCGCTGTCGGATAAACTCCTGCCGTATGGTCAACAAAGTATGCCATAAAGTTAGGATTTTTTTCAATCTCATCCTCTGTCAAATTGCGAGTAAGTTGGTGTACCATTGTTCCTATCATTTCAAGGTGCCCCAATTCGTGCTTACCTCAATGTTGTAAATGAAAGCTATAAAAAGAAAATCTCAATATTAAATTTGTTTTCTAAAAAACGATTACCCTTGCCGGGCAGCTCGCTGAAATATTCTATATGGTCTATGAATGTTTTTAAAAATGCGTTTTTCTCGGCAACGGATAAATCGGGATTTTGGAGCATTTCGATAGCCTGCGAAATCTTATATATCTTATCCTCATAATATACAGTTTCAGGAATGGCGTTTGACTGCATCTCAATAGCTTTGTTTAATTCCGTTCGCCGAGCGGATAATGCACTGTTTCGTTTTAAAAATACATCTTCAGCGTATATTCCACGCTCAAGGAAATCATATAGCTTTGTTTGCTGCGTTTCGAGTGTTTCAAGTTCTTTATTTAAGTTCTTTAATATAGATTCTTGAATATCAGCAGTACCGCCGTTTTCACCGCTTATTTTAATTTGGAAATCTTCAAGGCGTAAGCGCAGCGCAGATATAAAAGCCTTTTCAAGTTCGTTATATCCGACCGACGGCGTATGGCAATGTATCTGATGAGTACATAACATTCTCGGCTCACCTCGTTGTGTGCCGTCTTTATTTTTATAAGTGCGATATGACATTGAATAACCGCAGTTGCCGCACTTCAAGAGCGTTGCGAACGGATTGCGAAGCTCGCCGCTTGTTCTTGACCGTGAGTTCTTGCCCGTTTTCTCTTGCGCTTTATTGAATAATTCTTCATCTATTATAGCTTCGTGCAAGCCGTCAACTATCATAGCATTATCATTATCTCTTATTCTCATCTTTTTAGTGCTTCCGTGTTCATCAGTATGGATAACCGTTCTTTTATAATTCCACCTTATTTTGCCGATATAAACAGGATTTTTGAGCATTTCACGGATTGAAGCCGCCGACCAATATTCATTAAAACGTGGCTTTATACCCCTGCGGTCAAGCTCGCTTGCGATTTGATTACAACCCATATTCTTATTGACGTATAAGTCAAATATCAGCCTTACGACATCGGCGCAGTCGCTCGGTTTCAGCGTGAACTGCTTGCCTTTTTTCGCCTTTTCGTATCCGTATGGCGGTTTTTGCCCGATGAAGCAGCCCTCTTTTACAGACGATATGCGCCCACGATTTAAAATAAACTTGATGTATTCAAGATATTCATTACCTTGTTGCAATGTCATCTGAAAGTATTTGAGGTCATATGTATCTTGCAAATCAAAAGACTTTGACGGTGTTATTATCTTGATATTATTGTACTTGAAAACTCGGATAATAGTACCGCAGTCAAGCATATCGCCTCTTGTTATTCTCTGCGGCTCAACTACAAGCAGGGCTTTATAATTTCTATTATTGGCCGCAAGCGACAGTATCTTTTTAATCTCCGGGCGGCTCTCTATCGTTTCGCCCGAAGCTACCTCTTTATAGATGTTGGCAGCGGGTATAATATGCCCGAATGTTTTGAGCGCATAATCCTGTAACAGATTTTCGTGACGTGCAAGCACTTCTTCAACTGTTTCGTTTTCCGCATCGGCACGGCTTTTTCGCAGATACATTATTATTTCATTAACATCGAATTGTTCCACTATATCGCCCCTTTTAAGGTATATTGATAAAAGGGTATAAAAATACCCGTTGCAAAATTGCAGCAGGTGTGGTACAATCTATTTGCGAGGTAGATGTGTATCACACTCTGCTTATTCAAACCTCTTGACTGTTGGTAGCGGTCAAGGGGTTATTTTTATATAAAGTTAATGACTTCTTTATATGCGGTTGTCCCTTTATGAGGATTATAATAATCGGAAACATCTCTGTCTTTTACCGATTTTAGTGTTTTTTCATTGTTAAGCGCATAATTTGCAAAATCACAATAAGACTGATATTTCTGCTCGTTCTTCATATTGCCGAGTTCACGGCCTTTGAGTGACATATCAACCGCATAAGCGTAAAATACGCATCTGTTAAAATCCGAATGACTTAAAATAAGCGATATTAAATCATTCATACCAACATAAGCCGAGAAGAAAACACCGATACTATTGGCATAATCTGCTAACTCTTGTGTTGCACCGATGTCGTTATATTCAAATCTGTTAAGCATATAATGTATATCTTCTTGTGAAATATCGGACGGATATTCAATGCCGATATTATCCGCAAAATTAAATTGAGCTTCTGTCGGCGGCATACATTTTATAACTTCTATCTTATATGGCTCATCAATATCGTTTTCGTTAAGCATATCTCGGAGCATTGTTTCATCTTTAGCATTATATTGTCTTGTTATCTTTCTGCCTGTGGAGCGATTAACTCCGTTTACAGAATAAGAATTGTAATTCAAATAATTACCGCTTTGAGATTTATAACTGCCGAACGTAACAGCTGACATCTTGCCGACATTGACCTTTTGAGGACTATTATTAACAGGTGTATTGACAGCAGGCTCAAACGGTGTTTGTTCTTGAGATGCAGGTTTACTGAATATAGCTATAAAAGATATGATACAGTCAACAATCCAACCTATGCCGAATATACCGACCGTACATAAGTATAAAATGCCTTTGCCGATTTTTCCGTCAATAAAATGGTGAACGCCTAAATAGCCTAAAAGAAATGTGATTATAAAATAAGCTATAGGATTTAATCCTTTTGTATTCAAATATGGCGTTTGTTTACCGTATGAAACAGGCCGCTCGGCAGCGGATTTGTTGTTGCTACTGCTTTCACTGTAATATACGCCTGTGCCGGGTATGCCTACGCTTTTTGTTGTTCTGCCATTTGAATTAACGGTATAGTGCATACCTTTGGTACCTACGGAAAGACTTACGCTGTCTTTATTGAAATTGATTTTTGAATGTTTGCTTAATTTGACACTTTTTCTAAATCTCAATCCCATATGTTATATCCCCCTCATAAATAAAATACAATTATAAATACAATGCCGTTACGAATTAGCGGCATTATTATTTTGTGTTCTTTTTGCAGCGGGACTGTGTTCCGCTGCGCTTATTGCATTTACCGTTTTAACTGCGTCCTCTGCAACATCAAAGCTGCCGTAGGTAACAGCAGGCAGGTCAAGAAGTTTATTAACCGAACTTTGCACCTCCGGGTGACTGCGATATGCTTTTACCATTTCTTTTTCTTGTTCTGATAAAACGAAATCATAACTATCTGCTCTTTCAATAGGAACATTATATCCGTAAAGCCACGCTTCACTTACATTTAATGCTTGTGAAAGAATATCTAATTTATCTTGTCCCGGTGTAGCTTTTCCATTTACATATTGACTTAAATCATTTTTGTTTAATTTGACATTATATTTTCTACAAAAAGGTTTGCATAAATTTAAAATGTCGACTTGTTTTAAATTTCTATTTTGCATAATTTGTTTTAAGCGTTCCGAAGTGTCATACGGTTTCATTATCACATATCCCCCCCTAACTTTATTTATACAATAACATAAACAAATCGAAAGTTCAAGAGGAAAATAAAAAAAAGTTCAATAAAATTGAAGAAAACTATTGACAGCCAAAAATAACCGTGCTATTATTATAATAGTTCAACGGCGTTGAACTCGTTAGGACAGGAGGTGAATGGTAATGAATAACATCAAACCGCATAAAATAATCTATGATTATAGTGCGTTGTTGGGTTTAATTGTTGAAAAGTATCATACAAGAAAAGCTTTCGCTTTAGCATTGGGAATTTCGGAAAGGTCACTTTCACTTAAACTTAATAATGAAATCCGTTTTACACAGTCAGAAATTGAAAAAAGCGTAGAAGTATTGCAATTTCCCCCAGAACAGATACATTATTATTTTTTTACCCATATAGTTCAATGACATTGAACTATCAAGAACGGAGGTGAGTATATGTCGGAGATAAATATCAAACTTGAAACTGATGAAGATTTAAGCAACAAAGATATGAAGCTTCTTATGCTTAAATTGAAAGGCTTTTGTAAATGCGAATATTTATATTCACTGAAAAACAAAAACGGCATCGTAATAAGATGCCGTTCAAGAAATTATTCGGGGTCTTTGACAGATTCAACACTTTCATAGTCAATATGTCCCTGTAATTTCGGGTCCCACGTTTCAAATGAAATAGAGGTGATAAAAATGTTTGATATTAACAAAGTAGATGAAATCATTGACGGATATGCCGATATTATTCTCTTTAACATTGATAATTATCGTGATGATGTTTCGCCTGAAAATGTAAAGGCACTTGCCAATTTGATTTCGGCAAGAAGCAAGTACGGCGAAAACGGTGCAGGTGATGTTGTTTACACATTATCTAATAAGACAGCAGATGAAATTCAAAATGAATTTGATAACTGACAAAAAGTGTAATGTGCCAAAAACAGCAGAGGTGACGAATAATGTATGGTTGTTATTACTGCGAATATCTTAACCGCAACAGAAAGAAAATGTCAGATATGGCAAATTATTTATACGGCTGCTGGGCGAGGGCTACATCTGCGGTTGGATTTCAAAGAGTGAAAACGAAAAAACAAGTTTAAAGCAAATGGGTTGTTCTGATTTCAAAGAACGGCAGCAGGCTCAAATATCGTTATTCGACTAAAAATAAAAAGTTAATCGGTAATAAAAAATGCAATTTTCAAAAACAAAAGCAGTTAAAAGAATTAAGGATAATTTGCTTGATACATACTGCGACAACACAATGCTTGAAATATTCGACAATTTAGACGGACAGCAGGCTGTCAGATTGGATAATATCGGCAGAGATGAACTTATCTGCAAGGGCAAAGACGGCTGGTTCTACTATGTCAAAGCAGTTGACTGTATTTAATCAGTCATAAGACAAGCAACGGCTCAAATAAACTGAACTGAAAGGGTGAGCGAATGGAAACCGAAGAAAAGATAACTGAATATAAATTTGATAACGGCAGAATTACCGTCCGTTTCCACGGCGAGCCTGATTATGACAAAATCAAAGCCGGAGCGGAACAATTCATTAAATCTGTTTTGCAGTCGCATCATTTGTCGGCATTGCCGGAGGAGTGGCTGAAAACATCAGATGATAAATATTACAAATAACATCATCTGCCGAACAAATCAAGGGAGGTGGTAAAAATGACATATAACGGAATATGTACAAGCTGTCGGTATTTCGGTAATTGTAGCTGCGCCGAGAGCGACATATTCAGAGATGATACTCCGAAAGTCTGACAAGTTGCCGACTGCAAAAAACACGAAAAAGGAAGTACATAGAAATGGAAGATATACTGCTATTCATAATCGACATATCGCCGTTTATAATATCGCTCACAGCGGCAGCAGTTGTGGTTGAAATATGGGAGCGAGCCTATAAAAGAAAACAGCAGCGCAACGCTCGGCGAAAAGCAGAGCGGCACCGCTATGATAACGACAAGATAAGCGACCGAAAAGCAATCGCAAATCTTTATTACGACAATTTAATAGAAAGCACACGCAAGGGTGAGAAAACGGCAAAAAAATAGCCGCTCGGAAAGCACCCGAAACGGCTGAAATTTGCACTTTTAAAAAAGCACAAAACCTATATGTATTATTATACTGCATTGTTGCCGAAAAGTCAAGAAAAACAGGGCATTTTGCTCTGTTTTCACGCCTTGATTAAAGTAATTATTTTAGACTTTTTTTAAATGAGAAAAACACCTTGTTTTTTCAACAAAAAAATATATTTATTTTTGTTTTTTTGAGGGGGAGAGAGATAAGGGGGTCAAGGGGAAAAGAGAGAGGGGGAAAGCCTCTCTCCTGTCCCCTTGGTTGTATTCCGTATTTTTTAAGAAGTCTAACGGATATAAGAAATGTGAAAGTTTTTCGATTTTTCGGCGCCGCTTTTTTAAATTTTTTCTCACCTCTTAAATTGGAGGTGATGTTAATGCCTTGGGTTAGTGTGGAATACGACTGCGGTAACTGTATTTTAGTGTATAAGCATTTTTCAACACGCTATGGCAGTAAGGGCAAAATTACCTACACTAAAACCGACAAAAAAGGCAAAACAACAAAAGAACAAAAAGCCTGTAACGACAGGCGAATTGAAATTCAATATGATGTACTTGCAAATGCGAATTTTAAAAACGGCGATTATTTCATTACCTTTACATTTGCACGAGGGAAGCTGCCGCAGCTTGAAAACGGCAAGCCCGATATTGAGCGGTGTAAGCGGATATGGAAAACCTACCGTGACAAGCTACGGAAATATTACCGTTCGCAGGGTAAAGAGTTTAAATATATCTACAGTTTTCAATATGACGGCTGCCGGCCGCATTTTCATTTTCTCTGCAATAATCCCGATATAAATATTGCGAAGTTTCCGAAATGGAAATACGGCACGCCGAAATTAGAATGGCTTGACAACCGACCGCATCACACTATTGGCGAATACTTTGCGAGAGGTTCGCTTGTCAATGTTAAAAAAGATGACGGCACGGTTGAAGTAACGCACAGAAAAGGCAAACTCGGCTGCTCCCGAAATCTGATACGGCCAGAGCCGAAAATAAAACGGCTGCACAAACCGAGTTGGAATATCAAGCCGAAAGCCCGAAAGGATTATTACATCGCCGACTTTGAAAACGGCTATATGTTTAATCCATACAACAAAGGTGTATATCCTTATCAATTTTACCGAATGGTGAGGCGAATTTGATATGTCGGTACGTTGGACGGAAGAACAGCTTGAAGATTATCTGAAGCGTACAAATCAGATATATCAAAAGCCAACTGTCAAACGCATAAAAAATAAATACGGAAATCAACAGCTTATTGTTGACGGCTTAAAGCGTGACAGTCTTGCGGAATCTAACAGACTTGAAGAACTCAAAATACTTGAACGCAGCGGCTATATTAAAAATCTGCAATTTCAAGTGCCGTTTGTTCTTATAGCTTTACAGGACGGCGAGTTTCGCCACGAACGCCCTGTCAAATACATAGCGGATTATGTTTATGACGAACTGCAAGAGGACGGAAGTTATAAGCATATAGTTGAGGACTGCAAAGGGCATAAAACAAAGGATTACATCATTAAAAGAAAACTTATGCTTTATGTTCACGGCATCAGCATTAAGGAAACTTGAAAGGGCAATATGAACGATACGAAAAGTACATTAAAATTTGTTGTTTTTGCAATCAGTCTGATATTGATTATTGAAATCTATATCAGCAAAGTTTTTTAAGAAAGGACAAACCTATGAAATTTAACAAGGTATTAAGTATATGCAAAGGGCAAAAGCTGTTTTGCTTATACGATGACGAATTTAATAAATGTCAATGGTGCGGAACGGACAGAGCACTATATCCGCTTTATAATCACCCGGTATATAGCGTTGATGAACTTATGACCGTAGCTTCAATCGCCGAAGCCGACAAAGAAAAATATGTTTATCAAACAGGCAATTTGCCGGACGGAATACGAAGCAAAAACGCTGTCACGGACGAATATCAGGACGATATATATTCTGTTTCGCTGAATTTTTCGGGCAGCGAAATCTTAAGAATTATACACACGTCAAGAGGGGCAATGCTTCTGCCTAAAAGATATTTTTCACCGCTCGACAAAGATGTTACCCACTACATTTACGAACGCTATGACAATGAGGACAACCTCTATTTTGTAGTCAAAGCAGGGTTTGAAATCGTTGCAATATTACGCCCGGAGGGAGTATTCACGACATACAGCAATGCAGACTGTTTAAAGGAAATCGCATTGGATATGGCGGCAGCAACGGAAATAGCGAACGAAAAGAGAAATAACGCATCTCTCTTTGACAAAAAACAGGAGGAAAACGAAAATGAAGATTGATACTAAATCATTCGCCGAAAAAGCTGCAAATCTATTACAGTTTAACGACAAGGATATTGACTATCTGACGTGGCAGGGCGATAGACTTATGATACAAGTCGGCAGCGGTGTAACGGCATATACAGATGTTGAAAATATCGGCGATGAGCCTGTTATATTGCCGCAAAAAGCGATTGAGCTTATCAAGAAAATAAACACGGAAACTTGCGATATTGAGATTGACGGCGGTCAAATTGTTATAAAATACAACAAATCCCGTGCTAAATTCAATATGGCAGAAAAACTGTACGCCGCAGAAATCTATGACGGTGACATTCCGAAAATGAACAACATACCGAACAGACTTCTGCCCACAATTAAAAAGGTAAACAAAATATGCGCATCACAGGAAACAAGCAATAAGGCAGCTACCGGACTTTATTTCAACGGCAACGGAAAAACGCTTGAAGTTGTAGCAACAGACGGCTACAGAATTGTCATTTACACGGTGAAAAACTGCAAAACAAGAATGCAAATGCTTATTCCTAAACAGCTTGTTGAAAAGATATTATCACTTGCAGCAGGCAAAAAGTGCGACATTGAAGTCTGCGCCGTTTCGACTGAATATTCAGGGGAAAAAGCTATGTTTAAAGTTGGCGAATATATAATTATCACACCTATGCTTGTATTTGAAAAATATATTGATTATAAGACATTGCAGAAAAACTCTGAAAAAGGGCAAGTTGTAGCGGTCAATCCCTATGAGATGAGAGAAGCTATTGAAAGGGCGCAGATTTGTGCCGAGCGTAACAGTCCCATAGTTATATGTGCAAGCGCAGAGGATAAACAGCTTCAAATTATGGCAAAATCGCAAAACAAGCGAATTGTTGAGGAAATACCCTCAAATTTTGTTGAAAACGATGTAGAACGTGGCTTTAATCCGATATGGCTGAATGAAATACTTTCATTTTATGACACGGACGTTGATATGGTATTCGGCAGCGGCGCAACAACGCCTATGTATATTTTGGACGATAACGATAATCAGTCGCTATATTGTTTGCTACTCCCGATGCGTTACAAAAAAGAGGAGTTTGCAAAATGACCTATGATGAATTTATAAACTCTAAAATATCAGTAGCAAAGAAAACAGGCTTTGAAGTCACAGATGATGAGCTTTGCCCTAACCTATTACCTCATCAAAAGTTGATAGCGAAGTGGGCAATACAGGGCGGCAGACGTGCTATATTTGCCGACTTCGGGCTTGGCAAAACGGCAATTCAGTTACAGATATTAACGCTGATATTAAAACATAAGGGTGGCAAAGCCTTAATTGTTGCGCCGTTTGATGTTATGCCGGAGTTTGAAGATGACAGCAACAATATACTGAAAATATCCCCACCGATATTTGTTCAAAGCGACAGCGACATCGCAAAATATCCCGATGACAACCTTTTCATCACAAATTATGAAAGCGTAAGAGAGGATAAAATTGACGTTAAACAGTTTATAGCGGTTACGCTTGATGAAGCTTCGGTGTTGCGCTCATACGGCAGTAAAACATATCAGACATTTTTACAGATATTTCAAGGTATCGAATATAAATTTGTAGCGACCGCAACGCCCTCGCCGAACAAGTACAAGGAGCTGATACATTATGGCGGCTATCTTGAGGTTATGGACACAGGACAAGCACTCACACGTTTTTTTAAACGTGACAGCACAAAGGCAAACAATCTGACCTTATATCCGAAACGTGAAAAGGAGTTTTGGTTATGGATGGCGTCTTGGGCGTTATTCATAACAAAGCCGTCAGACCTCGGCTTTTCAGATGAGGGCTATGACCTGCCGCCTATGGAAATTAAAACGCACATTGTCAAAAGCGTTTATGAAGAAGCTCCGTGCGACCGTGACGGACAAGCTAAACTTATGCTTGACACGAATAACTCGCTGATTGAGGAAGCAAGGGAAAAGAAAATATCATATAAAGCCCGAATCGCAAAAGCAAAAGAAATTGTTACCGATAATCCGAATGATACGTTCATCTTATGGCACGACCGTGAAGATGAGCGCAAATGGATTGAGAAACAATTTCCCGGTGTTGTTTCGATATACGGTTCTCTCGATAAAGATATACGCAGGCAGCGGCTCTTTGATTTCAAAAGAGGTAAAATCAAACTTTTTGCAACAAAGAAAATCATCAGCGGCAGCGGCTGCAACTTTCAAGATTCTTGTCACAGGGCGATATTCGTAGGTATAGACCATAAGTTTAACGACTTTATACAAGCTATTCACCGTATATATCGCTTTAAGCAAAAAGAAAAGGTTATTGTTGACATTATCTATACCGAAGCGGAAGAAGCAGTATATGAGGACCTTATGGAAAAGTGGAAACGGCATAACGAACTGCGAGAAACTATGCGTAACATCATAAAAAAACACGGCTTGAATATTGAATATACGAAAGTAATGCAGCGGGCTAAAGGAGTTGAGAGAGTGGAAGTAACAGGAAAACACTTTAAAGCCGTTCTTAATGATTGCGTTGAGGAAACGGCAAAAATGGAAGATAACAGCGTTGATTTAATATGCACATCTATTCCGTTTGGTAATCATTATGAATATTCGGCAAATTTTAACGATTTCGGGCATAACGAAAACGACAATAAATTCTTTGAGCAAATGGACTTTTTAAGTCCGAACCTGCTCCGTGTGTTACGACCGGGCAGAGTATTCGCCTGTCACATCAAAGACCGCATATTGTTCGGCAATGCGACAGGTACAGGTATGCCGACAGTTGAGCCGTTTCACGCCGATGCAATAAAGCATTTTATGCGACACGGATTTCAATATATGGGAATGATAACGGTTGTTACCGATGTTGTTAGAGAAAACAATCAGACATACCGCCTCGGTTGGACCGAAAACTGCAAGGACGGCACAAAAATGGGCGTAGGCTGCCCGGAATACATACTGCTTTTTCGCAAATTGCCGAGCGATACCTCAAAGGCTTATGCCGATGTACCTGTTGTTAAAGACAAGGACGAATATACAAGAGGTCAATGGCAGATTGATGCGCACGCCTTTTGGAGGTCATCAGGCGACCGCCTTGTATCAAAAGACGAATTGAAAAATATTGAAGTCAGCAAACTGCAACGAGTTTACAGAGAATTTTCAAGGGATAATATTTACAGTTATGACGAACACGTTAAACTTGCGAATGACCTTGACAAAGAAAATAAACTCCCTGCCGCATTTATGGTTATTGCGCCCGGCAGTTGGGATATGACCGTATGGGATAACATAAACCGAATGCGCACGCTGAACACTTCACAAAGTCAGAGGAAAGCGGAAATGCACATCTGCCCCCTGCAATTTGATATTGTCGAAAGAATAATTAACCGATATTCGGCAGAGGGTGAAACGATATACGACCCGTTCGGCGGTCTTATGACAGTACCCTATACGGCGGTTAAAATGCACCGTTACGGTATCGGCTGCGAACTAAGCGCAGATTATTTCCGAGACGGAGTAGGCTATCTGCAAGAAATTGAAAGCAAGACGGCTATGCCGACATTGTTTGACCTGCTCGGCGAGGGCGCATAAAAAAGCAAAAGCGATGTGCTGCTGAACTTTATTTACAGCGGATTTTTCAACGCAAATGGTCTTTTGGAATATGCTTTTTGCACAGCAAGGATATTGAAAGGGCGGTATGCGTTGAGCCGCCCGCCGCTCCCTGTTTAAAGTCAGCAGACATCGACCAACAAATATAACATTACGAAAGAGGTAACAAAAATGAACGTATTAACACCTAACGAATATCAACAGCAGGCAATGAGAACAAATGACGGCGGTTGCCGCCGCAGATTGCAAGCAAGGATTGACTGCTACAAAGTCGGTCAGCATAACACGGAAATCCCTGACATAATCAACGGCGCAATGGGGCTTACAGGCGAAAGCGGCGAGGTTTCCGTCTTACTAAAAAAGCACATCTTTCACGGTGAGGATTTAGACCTTGAAGCACTCAAAAAAGAACTTGGTGATGTGTGCTGGTATATAGCTATGATATGTCAGGCATCAGGTATCAAATTTGAAGATGTTTTGCAGGGCAATATTGACAAGCTAAAACGCAGATACCCGGACGGCTTTTCAGAGGAAGCAAGCAAAAACCGCACCGAATAATACGGCACTTTTAAGAAAGGACACAAAACCTATGAATTTAAAAGAAGCAATTGAAGTGCAAAAGCTCTTGAAAAACTCGGCGCAGATTTCGAGCATTACAAAATATGCGAATTTAATAAATATGCCGTGAAAAGCTACAATGCAATTTACGGCACAAAATTCAAGCCGTCAGACATAACGAAGCTGACCGCCGCCGACCTGTCAATTACAGATACGGACAAATACTGCTACATAATGACCTACTCATTCCCCTGTCAAGACTTGAGCCTTGCAGGCAAGCAAAAAGGAATGAAAAAATGCAGCGGGCATATCAAAAACGCAAATGTATATGCAGGTAGGCAACAGCATTGTTGTTGACGTTTTAGCCGAAATTCAAACAAATGTTATAAACAACAGAAAATTTGAGGACAAAATGAACACAGAAAAAGAAAAACGAGCGATTGAATATTTAAAAGCGTTTGAGCCGGAGAGCGAGCCATACTATCTATGTTACAGCGGTGGCAAGGACAGCGACTGCATAAGAATACTTGCCGAGCTTGCAGGGGTAAAGCACGATATAATTCATACCCTCACTACCGTTGACGCTCCCGAAACGGTGAAATATGTTAAATCGATTCCAAACATTCAGATGAACTATCCGAAACGTAGTATGTGGCAGCTTATCGTTGATTTTAAAATGCCGCCGACAAGACTTATTCGTTACTGTTGCAAGGAGCTGAAAGAACAAGGCGGAAAAGGACGAGTTAAAGTCACCGGCGTAAGAAAAGCTGAAAGCGTTTCAAGAGAAAAAAACGGTGGTGTTGTCAAAATATTAGGCAGAGAGAAAACTATGCTGAAATTAGCTGAAGAACGAGGCATTGACGTTAATATAAGTCCGAAAGGCGGATTGATTTTAAATGATGATAATGACGAAAGCCGTCGATTTGTTGAACATTGTTACAGAACGACATCAACAATGATTAACCCGATAGTCGATTGGACTGATGATGACGTATGGGAGTTCTTACATTATCACGGTTGTGCTTCTAATCCGTTATATCAATGCGGACTGAAACGCATCGGCTGTATAGGTTGCCCTATGCAAGGTGGTAAAGGGCAAAAGGCTAATTTTATAAAATATCCGAAATACAGAGATAACTATATCCGAGCGTTTGACCGTATGGTTAAAGCAAGAAAAACGGCCGGACTTGAACAAATCGGCAGTTGGACGGACGGCTTGTCGGTTATGCGCTGGTGGGTAGGCGATAATCCGCTTCAGACGGAATTATACACGCCCGATTGGCTAAAAGGAACGGAGAAATTCAGAATGATTTAAGCGGTTATTCAGGGTCTGCAGATTGGCTTGAAAGCGAGGCGATAGAATGAAACATTGTTATCACCCTTATGGCGGCAAGAGCTTTTGTGAACATCAGGCAATAGGTGACGGCGGTAATATATGCCGCTCAGATAAGTATTGTCCTTTACAAAATATAAGTGCTGCCCTTAATTGTAAAGACTGCATTCATAATGAGGTGTGCTGGACTGTTATTGAAGCCAAAACAGGCAATCCTATGTTATCAAATATAGCTCCTAAAATATGCGATAAATTCATAGGCAAGTTTTGTGTAACTGACGGCAACCTTATTGATGAAAAGCAGGTATTATTAGCTACATTAAGGCTAAAACAGCAAGAACCAACAATACCACGCAAGTATTTTGCACGAAACAATATTGAAGCTAAGTATTTTGATAGCTTTGCAGATGAAAACGACGAAATTTACTTAGTGACAAATGGCAAAGCAATACGTTACGAGAGGAGTAAATATGACTTGTAAAGATTGTATCTTTTTATGAAAAAAGCTGCAAAAAAATACGTTGAGCCGACCGAATGTTTCCCCGAAGTCAACGGCTGCAAAGCGTTCAGATGCAAAAATAAAACAAAAAAATATTCAAAGGGCGTGAACAAATGAAACTTGCGGATATAGACGAACTTAAAGCGGCAATGCAAACCTTGCCGAAGCAACAGACACTTGAATTTCTCGGCGTATATGACTTAATAAATTCTATGCCGACTATTGACACAAATAAAATCAGAAATATACCTATAACTGCCGAAGTAGCGCAGGCAGCGGTTGAAGTAGGTAAATCCGTAGCAAATCTTATAAGCGCATATCTTAAATTATACGAGGGTGAACAAAATGAATAATATAGCATACATAATTACGGCACTTTCAATTATCGGCACAATCGCAAACAGCTTTCAAAAGCGGTGGTGTTTCATTATATGGGCATTTACAAATTCTTTTTGGTGCGTTTACAACTTCATAAACAAGCAGTATGCGCAGTCGCTTTTGTATCTTTTCAACCTCTTTCTATCATTCAACGGCCTAATAAATTGGAAGAAAAAGCAGCAGGCAAATACATATACCAAAAACACCGAACAGGAAAAAACCGCATTATCAGATGATGAAGCCGAAAAGCTGAAAGATGAAATCCGCAAATGGCAAAACGCCTACTATGAAAACGACATAAAATGGGAGCAGCAATATAACGATGAAGTCCGAAACTTTGAACTTCAAATAAAACAGATACAAAACAGTATCAACCAATTAACCGCAGGAAAAGAAAGGAAACGCTGAAATGACAAGCTATGTATTATCAAAAAATCTGTACCGCCGCTTAAAACAGCTTAATAAATCGCAAATGGCGGTGTACCTCGAAAGCTTATATAAAGACGGCGTTTCAAGAGGTTTTCAGCTTGCAACGGAAAAGCGCAACATTCCGTTTAACGAAAAAGAGTTGTCGGCAATACTTCTTGATGATGTCGGCGGTATCTCGGTTGAAAAAGCGGAGCAGATTATAAAAGTGCTGATTGATAAGTACAATATAAAATCGTCAGAGGAATAATAAGTCAGAGAGGTGTAAATATATGCAATCATTCAAAGAACAGCTGACAGCTTATCGTGATATAGTCGAGGAAAACGACAGGGAAATAGCACGCTATGAAGAACTCGAAAGTAGCGGCAAAGCTACCGCCGAAAAATTAAATGAAATCAAGCAGCAGATTATAAGCCGAACAAATGCAGAAGTCCGAGAAAAAGCGGCTATTAAATCCGAAATATCACAGCTACAGTCAACCATTCAGCGACAGGTAATGACATTTCGCTATATTGACCGCCTCGATTGGAACACGGTAACAAAGATAATGTATCACAGCGCAGCGGATTACGACATAAACATAGACAAATATAAGCGCAAAGTATTTAAGATACACAGCAAGGCTATAATGAATGTTGACAAACTCCATAATAAATAATAAGACCTCGGCAGCGGATATACCCTATCTGCTGCTTTTATTTATGTTAAGGGGGAGTAAAAGGAACAAAAGGAACTAAATGACATTGAAAGGAACAAAAAGAATAATTTATTATAACAACAAAAAGAAGTGATGTATTTATGGCGAAGTCACAGAACATATCCATTAACCTATCTAACTACAACGAACTTAAAGCTAAACTTGACAAGATAGAGGGTGCAAGTAAGAAAGCACTTGACACCGCTATGAAAGATACTATCAATCGTGCGCCTGCACAGGTATCAAAAGCCGTTACCGAAAAGTACAACATAAAGAAATCAGAAATGACGGCGGCAGGCAAACAGGCTAAGTCAAACAAGAAAAGTATAGGTTCAATAAGAATATCGGGGCAAAAGGTCAACGGCCTTGCACTTGTATATAAAGGGCGTAGGCTTACACCTATTCACTTTGGAATGACACCGAAATCATTACCTGCTAACGGCAGAAAGTACAAGTTAGCGGTGCAGGTGTTCAAGGGAAAGAAAGTACCGCTCAAAGGTCCGAGCGACCGACCTGTGTTTCTCGGCTCAAACAAGGGCGGCGGTTACATTCCGTTTCAGAGGAAAGGCAGCAAGTCACATCCGATATACTCTGTCAAGTCTATAGGCATACCGCAGATGATTGACAATAAAGAGGTTAGAGAGAAGATAAACAAGTACGCAAGCGATTTATTATATCAGCGATACCAACATCAAGCCGAAAGGGCTTTGAAACGGTTAGGCAAATGATTTTAGGTACTGCGAGCGGTGCAAAAGGCTTGTGGTTTTTGCGAGCCCAAAAAACAACAATTTTTTTGAAAAGTTTTTTTGACCGTTTCGCTTCGTCAAGAGGTTTCGTAAAATGGCAAGTCAAAAGTTTAACAGCATTGTCGGCAGCTCGATACTTGCAAAGCTGCTCGGAAAGACACAGCGGACAATTCAGACGTATGCCGCAAATAACATATTATCAGTAACTAATGAAAATAAAAATTTAAAATTTGACCTTTACAAGGTTATACCCGAATATCTCAAATATTTTGAAAAGGAATTAAAGAAAAATTCGCTTGAAGCGGAGCTTGCCGGACAGGAAAAAAGGAAAGCAAAAGCCGAAGCTGACCTCAAGGTGAACAAGGCGAAAATGGCGAAATTGGAGCTGCAAGAAATTGAGGGCGAAATGCACCGAAGCTGCGATGTTGAAGAAATGACGTCACAGCTTGTACTTGAAATAAAAAACAGACTCCTTGCCCTACCCGGTAAATTGGCGATTGACCTTGCAAAAATAGATGACCCGGCGCAAATTTCGGCGCAAATTGAAAAACAAGTCAACGACATTCTCAATGATTTGTCGCACTTTGAATATAATCCGAATGATTACAAGAAAAGAGTGAGAGAACGTATCGGCTGGAAAGAAGAACGGTCAGAAGATGAACAATCAGACAGCGGAGCAGAAAACTGAATACACGCCGCCGACTGACAGGCAAATTCAATCACTTAACAATGCAATTCACGATGTAATTTCGGATTTTAAACCGCCCGAAAACGTAACTCTTTCAGAATGGGCAGACAAATACAGATACTTGTCGGCAGAAAGCTCGGCAGAGGTAGGGCCGTGGCAGACTTCTCGCACTCCCTATCTCAAAAAGCCTATGGACGCATTTACAGACCCGAATATCAAACAAATAGTCCTTATGGCATCTTCACAGCTTGGCAAATCCGAATTTCTTTTAAACGCAATAGGTTACATAATCGACCAAAAGCCTGCAAGTATTCTTTTTATACAGCCAACAATTCCCGATGCACAAAAATTCAGCCGTCAGCGTATAACTCCGATGATAAGAGATACGCCGAAAATAGCGGCAAAATTCGAGGGACAGGAAAAGAAACAGTTTAAAAAAACAGGAAAATCAACAAATACCGTCTTACAAAAATCATTTAGGGGCGGCATTTTAACTATGGCAGGCTCAAATGCGCCGTCTGCGTTAGCTTCAATACCGTCAAGATATGTAATTGGTGATGAGGTTGACCGTTGGGCATTTTCGGCAGGCAAAGAGGGTGACCCGTGGCAGGTTGCAACCGCTCGACAAGTAACGTTCTATAACAGAAAGTCAATTAGAGTATCTTCACCGACCATAAAAGGTGAAAGCAAAATTGAAGAAGCCTTTTACAAAGGCACACAGGAAATATGGTCCCATTGCTGCCCCGAATGCGGCGTTTTCAGTCAGATTATATTTGACGATATACGCTTTGACTATGAAAAAACAAAGGCAGCAGGCGGCAAAAGCACGTATATTGTATCAAATGTAAGGTGGCATTGCCCGGAATGCGGCGCAGAATCTACGCAAAATGAAATGCGAAAAGCACCGCAAATGTGGATTGAATACAATCCCGAAGCATATTTGACAGGTATTCGGTCGTTTAAAATCAATTCTCTTTCAAGTCCGTGGCAATCTTGGCAAGATATTTGCGCTAAATTTCTTGAAGCAAAAGATGACCCCGAAATGCTCAAGGCGTTCATAAATACTATTCTCGGCGAAAGCTATGAGGACAGAGAAAAGGTCGAGGACCCCGTTGTGCTTTATAACCGCCGTGAAACATATTCGGCTGAATTGCCGAGTGGCGTATTGGTATTGACTTGCGGCGTAGATACGCAAGATAACCGACTTGAATATGAGGTTGTAGGTTACGGACGGTACGGCGAAAGCTGGGGCATTGAATACGGCTACATTATGGGCAAGCCCGACACTTCAAAGGTATGGGAAACTCTCGATAATATTATTGATAAATCATACTCTTTTGCAAACGGCAAAAAGCTCAAAATATCGCTTACATTCGTTGACAGTGGCGGTCATTATACGCAAGAAGTATATGAAGCGTGTTATCAGCGCAGATTTAAAAACGTATTTGCAATAAAAGGCAAAGGCGGTGCAGATATTCCATATACGCAACCGCCGTCAAAAATACCTCTCGGCAAATCAAAATCGAGCAGTCGCAAGGTGTTTCTTTACACTATTGGCGTTGACAGCGGAAAACAGCAGATAATGGATAAGCTGAAAGTACAGGAAGCAGGTCCGAAATACTGTCACTTTCCGAGAAACGAAGATAAAAACTACACAATGCACTATTTCGAGGGTATTCTTGCCGAAAATCTCATATTAAAAACGGATAAATCGGGGCGTAAAAAATGGGAATGGGTGAAAGTGGCAAATGTGCCGAATGAGCCGCTCGATGTGCGTAATTACGCAAATGCGGCGTTTGCAATGCTGCACCCTAACCTTGAAAAGATAGAAAATTATTTAAAAGGCGTTACAAAGCCCGCAACAAATTCGGCAACGCCTAAATCGCATAAAAAGAAAAACAGATATTTGGACGATTTGCTATGAAAAAAGAAACGATAATTAAAAAAATTGAAACAGTTGAAAGCAGACTTGACAGCTATTATGCCCGTGAAAAAGAAATGCTTGAGGGCGGCGTGCAAAGCTATGGTATAGGTTCACGAAATTTGACAAGATATAACACGGACCTTGCAGCGGTGCGCAGTGCAATATCGGAGCTTGAAACGGAGCTTGAAGAATTACAAAGTCTTTTAGCAGGCGGCAGCCGCCGTAAAGCGCAGGGCATAATTATCCGAGATTGGTAAGGTGACGTTATGAAAAATGAGAAAATAATTATCGGCACTTTGCCCAAAATAACGCCGAAAAACTCCGGCTATTCAGAAGCGGGCGCAAGCTATTCAAAGCGTGCTTTACGCTCATTTAATCCGACATCGGCAGCACCGAATGAAGATATAGATTATAACAATCAAACCTTGCGTGAACGCTCCCGAAACCTCTATATGAGTTCGCCGATAGCGGCATCCGCCTTGAAAACTAACCGCACAAACGTCATAGGTCAAGGCTTAATTCTGAAATCACAGATTGATAAAGAAATACTCGGAATATCGCCCGAAACAGCGTTAAATTGGCAGAAACACACCGAAGCGGAGTTCAATTTATGGGCAGCGGATAAGCAAGCCTGCGACGCTACAGGTGTTAATGATTTTTATTCTATACAGCAATTATGCCTTATTTCGTGGCTTTTAAGCGGAGATGCGTTTTGCGTATTCAAATATCAGCCGTCAACGTTCTTCAATCCTTATCAGCTACGGTTGCACATTATTGAAGCTGACCGAATTTCAACACCTTTCAGCGTTACGCTCAACGGACTGAATTACATAACTGACGGAAAAGCACCGAACGGCAATAAAATATATGACGGTGTTGAAATTGACACAAACGGCAAAATAGTTGCATATCACATCTCAAACACGCACCGCAGCAGTATTGCAAATCTGACGGTTAATAAGACGTGGCAGAGAGTTGAAGCATACGGAGCGAAAACAGGAACGCCTAATATATTACATATTATGGAAAGTGAACGCCCGGAGCAGTACCGTGGAGTGCCTTATCTTGCACCTGTTATTGAAACTCTCTTAAATGTTCGACGTTATACTGAAAGCGAATTGACAGCAGCGGTTATTCAGTCATTTTTTACTGCGTTTGTCAAAACGGAAAACGCCGATGATAATCCTTTTAATGAGGCAGACGGTATCGATTATGCGCCTGTTCAAAAAAGCGAAGATGAATATGAACTCGGACCTGCAAGTATTAACTTTATGCGGCCCGGCGAAAGCGTAGATTTTGCAAATCCCACAAGACCGACATCAAATTTTGATACGTTCGTCAAAAGTATGGTACGGCAGATAGGCTCTGCGCTTGAAATACCGAATGAATTGTTACTGAAAGAATTTTCAAGCAGTTATTCAGCTTCAAGGGGTGCGTTGCTTGAAGCGTGGAAAGCGTTTAGAATGCGCCGTCAATGGTTGGTTAATGATTTTTGCGCACCTGTTTATGCAAAATGGCTTGATGAAGCCGTTGCAATAGGAAGAATTAACGCTCCCGGTTATTTCAATAATCCGATAATCCGCAAAGCGTGGCAGGGCGCAATATGGGAAGGTCCCGCTCCGGGTATGCTTGACCCGACAAAAGAAATTGAAGCCGAAACAAAGTCAATAGCAGCAGGCTTCTCAACGCATAAATTATCGACTGCGAAGCTCAACGGCGGCGACTGGGATAAGAATATCGCCGAAAATGCAGCGGAAGTCGATAAAATGAGAAAATTAGGCATTGAAAGCGAGGTATAAAGCTAATGTCGTTTTATAAATTCAAAAATCTGTCAGACGATACAGCCGAAATTCAAATATACGGTGAAATCGTTGAAACAATCCCAAAGAGTTGGTGGACGGGCAATCCGATAGACGGTTTATTTTTTGCGTCAAAGGATTTTAACGAACAAATCGAAAAATTGAAAAATAAATCAAAAATCACAATGAGAATTAACAGTCCCGGCGGCGACCTTTTCGTCGGAATCGGCGTTTATAACCGACTAAAACAGTTAAAAGAAGAAACAGGTGTGGAAATTGACGTTATAGTTGAGGGACTTGCAGCATCTGCCGCCGGACTTATAGCTTGCGCAGGCGATAATGTACGTATTGGTACAGGTGCGGTCTTTATGGCACATCAAGCGAGTTTTACGGTTATTGACAGTATTATGGAAACCGACTGCGAAACAATGTTAAACGCTCTGAAAGCGTGCAATAAAGCGGTTGCAGATATTCTTGCACAGAAATCAGGAAAGCCTGTTGAAGAAATTTACGAAACAATCAAAGAGGAAATATGGCTGACAGGTCAAGAAGCGGTTGATTTCGGTGTTGCCGACAGTCTGCTTGAAGAAAAAGAACCTAAAGAAAGCAAGCCGTACATAGCACAAAACAATATCTATTCAAACGGCAAGGTTTTTGCAATTAAAAATTACATTGCGAACGCCGATAAGCATTTCAGCGTACACAATGAAATTGATAATGTCGCTAATTCGCTGATAGACGATGAGGGGACAAAAATTAACAAGGAGGATAAACCTATGGCACAGGAACTCACTATCACAGTTGATGCGTTGAAAGCTAATTACCCCGACATCGTTAAGGACATAGAGGGCGAAGCTATCAAGAACGCTATCAAAAACGAGAGAAAAAGACAGCAAGAAATAGACGAAATCGCTCCGATGATTGCGGACAAAACCGCTCTCAATGAAGCAAAATACGGCGATAACGATATTTCGGCTGAAAAACTTCTCTACAATGCAGCGAAAGCAAGCAAGGAAAAAGGCGCAGACTTTTTCACCGCCGCCGTTGCAGATAATCACACATCGGGAGCAATGAAAATTGCTACCGACCCGACAGACACGAAAGATGACGACACAGTGAAAGTTAAAAATGAAATCGCTGCCGCCGTTGAGATTTACAACAAAAACAAGGAGGTTTAATAATGGACAAGGATTTAAGACAGACTGTTGAAGAAAGAAGCTACGACAGCCTTATTGCAACACCTCACGATGTAGACGTGTTTACCGCTACTCTCCGCAAAACAAGTGCGGTGCAGTCATTAAAGGCAGGTGCGGTACTTGCACTTTCCGAAAGCGATAACAAATATGTAATTCTCGGCACTGCCGCAGGCGATAATGAGGTACTTGCGGCTAATGCAATTCTTGCAGAAGATGTTGAAACGTCAACTACTGCCGACATCAACGTAACCGCATACAGACAGGGACATTTTAACAGAAATGTGCTAACTGTTTCAGACGGCTACACAATTTCAAAGAGAGATATTGAAAAGCTCCGAGATGCCGGAATATATCTCGAAGCAGAAGTTTAAACAGGAGGTAAATTGTAATGGCAATTTCATTTTATTCTACTTATTCGCTTATTCAAGCAAACAAGCAGATTGTAAAACCGAAAAGTTTTTTAAGGGATAGATATTTCCCGACAAATCCGTCAACGGATATTTTCAACACAGAGCAGGTGCTTATTGAAATCGGCGAGGGCAGAAAGAAACTTGCGCCGTTCGTTACACCGCTTAAAGGTGGCGTACTTTTGGAAAGAGATGCAAGCCGACTTGAAAGCTTCACGCCGCCCACTATCGCTCCGGCAAGAACATTGACCGCCGATATGCTCACAAAAAGAGGTTTCGGCGAAGCTCTCGGCGGCAACCTTTCACCCGAACAGCGTTCGCAGCAATACCTGCTTACCGATATTGACGACCTCGGTAACGCTATAACAAGACGTGAGGAAAAAACAGCGGCAGATATTCTGTTTTCAAACAAGTGCATAATGAAGCACATTGCAGACGATACGGAAACAGCCGAAGCAATTCAGCTTGATTTCACGAATGACAGCGACAACAAAGCTCTCTATGTGCCGTCAGCAAAATGGACTGTTTCAACGCCATATGAAACTATTGAAAGAGATATTTTCGCAATGATTTCTATGCTGACATCAAGAGGTCTTGCAGCAACCGACCTCATTCTCGGTACTGAAGTTGCACTCGTTCTTAAAAATAATGCCGAATTTATCAAACGTCTTGACACGGACAACCTCGATGTCGGTGCAGTTACCGCCGTCAAGGACGTACAGGGCGGCTCTCTTTGGGGAACGCTTATTGTTATGGGATTTTCTCTTAATCTTTTCCTATATAACGATACATATGAAGATGAAAACGGCAAAATTAAGACATATATTCCGTCAGATATGGTTTGCCTTACTGCACCGTCAGCAGGTCGCACCTGTTACGGCGCACACAGCCTTATTGAGGAGGGCAATAACGATTTTACAACATATAACGGCGCAAGAATACCGCACTATACGGTAAACCGTGAGAATGGTATTCGTAAAATTACGGTATATTCGCACCCTGTATTGTTGCCGAGAGCGGTTGACCCGTGGGTATTCGGCACATTTGTTGATGTTGATTAAGGGGGAATAACGCAATGATTAGAATAATCAGCGGCACCTACGGCTTTCGCAAAGAAAACCGAGTTATTCCGAAAAATTCAAAAAGCGCACCTTTTGAGGTCAGCGCAGCGGAAGAAAAGCGACTTATTGAACTCGGCATTGCCGAAAAGGTGGAAATTGAGGTCAAAGAAGTAGATGAAACACCTGCCGATGACAGCAATTATGCAGATATGACGGTTAAGCAGCTTAAAGAATATTGTAAAAATAGCGGTATTTCTTTGCCGAAAACAGCTACTACAAAGAAAAAAATCATTGAAGTTATCACGGCGAATAACGATGAAAATGAAGCTGAAAACGGCGAAAATGAAACTCCCAATTTACAGGCAAAGCTGCCCGAATAATGACGTTGCAAGAGCAGTTCAAGGAAGATATAGCTATTTTCCTTGAAACTGCCGATTTCGCCGAACAGCACACCGTTGAGGGGAAAAAAATTGACATCGTAACTGATGATGATATGCTCAAAGAGCTTAAAGCAGGCGTTGAAAATGCGCTATCTGAAGCTGATTTGTTATTTTATGCAAGAAAAAGCGATTTACCCTCAAAAAGAGGTTACGGACGTATGCTGAACTTCGACGGCAAAGACTGGTTTGTTATCGACTGGACCGAGAACTTCGGAATATCAGCCGTAGCAATCAAGAGGAATGATACATAATGTCAAGTCTTTTAAAAGTAATTGAAAATATAACAAATTGGCTTAACAATGACGTATTCCCAGACATCAAACTGAAACAATATGCGGATAATGAACTCGGATATGTCAAAGTTTCGCCTGTTGCGTTTTCAATGTTTATGCCGAACAGGGAAATGAGGGAAAATTCAGAGGAAATACCCTGTCCCTGTGCGCTTGTTCAGCTTAATGACGCCACCGATTACCTCAAAACGCATACAGGCACGGTCAATATACTTCTTCATCTTATGATTTGGAATCCCGGCACTCACGACAGCGAAACATCAGTCGAGAATGTTATATCGCCCGATATGAAATATTCAAGAGATGCCGACGGTTGGAAAGACGCTGTTATATTTGCCGACTGCATATCGCAAAAGCTGAAAGCAGCGGGCAATATTAACGGTCACAGAATACTTTATGAAAACGGAATTAAAACATATCCGTATAAAGAGGAAAATGCAATTATTGACTTCTATCCACGCTACTTTGTAGAAATGGAATTTTCAGTCGAAAACGCATCGGCAACATCGCCGAAACCTTATGAAAAATATCTATAACGGAGGTAAAAAATGGACATTTACAAACACGGGTCCTACGGGGAACTCGGAAGTGACATTATAACAGATGTTTCCGAAGCCCTTGAAGCAGGTGTTGTTTATATCGGTACTGCTCCGCTTAACCTTGTAAAAGGCTATTCAAGCGACTACATAAATAAACCTGTTCTTATAAGCAGTCTTAAAGAAGCAAAAGAGATATTCGGCTATTCGTCAAAATGGGAGCAATACACTCTTTGCGAAGCAATCAAGGTCCATTTCGGCAACACAAGCGGAAATGTAGGACCTGTTATATTTATCAATGTTCTTGACCCGTCCGTGCATATTGCAAGCACGAAAAAAACAGGGACATTAACATTCACAAACAAGCGAGCTACTATTACCGACAGCCTTATGATTGTTGACAGCTTCGCTCTCGACGGCAAAACGGAGGGAACGGATTATACAGTCAGCTATGACTACAACAAAGGTCAGCTTGTTATCAGCGATATTTCCGAAAAAGGAATATCAACAAACACTTATGAATATTCGGACATTTCAATGCCGTTTGAAACGATGAAGTCAGAAGTTATCGGCTCAATAACATCATCAGGGCAGGTCAAGGGAATTAACGCACTTAAACTTGTATATCAAAATACAGGTATAATTCCACGCAAGGTACTTGCGCCGTATTTTTCATCACACCCCGATGTATATGAAAAAATCAATGAAATTGCAAGAAGCATTAACGGCAGATTTATTGCACAGGATTATGTCGATATTCCTGTTGTTGACGAGGACGGCAACGCTATTGACACTATTGTAAAAGCTAAAGAATGGGCAAAAAGCAATGATTACAGTAGCCAATTTTCAAAGATATTCTATCCTATGGCAGAGTATAACGGCGAAAAATATCACCTTTCAACTCTGTTTGCAGCACGTCAAATGCTTGTTGACGAAAGCAATGACGGAGTACCTTTTGAAACTGCAAGTAATAAAGTGACTAATATTGATAACCTCTATTTCGGCGATTCTGCGCTTAATTCGGGCATAGACATTGAGGATGCAAATACCCTCAATGCAGCAGGCATTACGACAGCTGTTTATTACGGCGGAAATTGGAGATTATGGGGCGGTCATACAGCGGCTTATAACTATAAAAACGAGGACGAACTCGGCAAGGAAATATTCGATACGTCTATTGCAATGCAGATATACCTTGCAGATGATTTTATAAACCGTTATGCAAACCTCATTGATACGCCTATGACTGTAGGACTTATTCAGTCTATCGTAAATGAGGAACAGTCTATACTCGATAATCTTGTATCAACAGGCGCACTTATTGGCTCACCGAAGTTTGTAGCTGACGATGTAGGAATAAGCGAAATTAAATCCGGCAGCTATAAGTGGATATTGCAAGATACGCCGACATCGCAGTTTAAAGATGCAACTATTACCGTTGTTTATACCGATGAGGGATATGCGGCACTTTTAGGAGGTAGCGAAGAAGATGAATAAGGACAAAAACGTAGCTATACTTGCCGATACTTGGTATATCAATCATACGCTTGTAGGCGAAGACGTAACCGTTACCCTGCCGAGTATAGAATGGCTCACGCAAAGCATTAAGGCAGGCGGTAATATTGATATTCCGCTTTACGGACTTACTGACGCTATCGACACAAATGTCACTAATGACGGCGAATTTGTCGCAGCAGCGGTAACGCCGGGCACACAACTGCACGAATTTAGGTGGGTAAAAACCGTTGTAAATAAGACAACGGGCGATACAGAAGAAATCGGCTGCAAAGCATTTTTGAAATTGCAGTCAAAGAACATCCCCGAAATCGGTATTGAGCCGCAGGAAGCAGGCGAAGGCTCTTACGATTTTTCAACGCTGCGCTATCAGCTTTATGAAAACGGCGTTGAAAAATTCTTATATGACAAACTTACAGGCGATTTGCGTATCGACAGCAAAGATTACGGCAATAAACTCAAGCAATATTTGTAAGGAGTGCAACTGAATTATGGTAAAAACAATCAAACTTCATAACAAACTTTTAATTAACGGTACGGCCGTAAGCGAGCTTAATTACGACACGGACGAAATAACTGTTGAACATTTCGCAAAAGCGGAGGGTATGAAAGCACAGTCGCTCCAAAAGCAGAGCGGCACAATGCTTGTTTCGCCTGTTGCGGAAACAGACTACTCAATGCACCTTTATCTCGGCTTTATGGCAATTATTGCCCTTGCCGAAAAAGAGCAGAAAAGCATTGACATTAACGACCTCAAACGAGTTAAAGGCCACGACCTCAAAAAGATAATGGAGGTAGGCAGAAATTTTATGTTAGGCTCGGAGGAGGCTGCGACAGAAAAGGACGATACCACCAAATCACAGGAAAACACGTCCGAAAATGCGTAAGAGATTACGCAAGAGTTTATCACACATCGGTAACAGAGCTTGAAAAGAAGTCAATAAGCGCATTTTTTATTGATTTTGCAGAAGCCGCAGCTGATTTAGCGGAAGAACAAAAACGCCGAGATGAAAAACTCGAAAAAATGAAAAAAATGCACTTCAACAAATCAAGAAGAAAACATCATTAAAAGAAAGGGGTTAATATGGCAAATAGCGGTAAAGTTATGGAAGCAATCGTTAAGGTTTGCGGCTCTATTGACCCCTCTCTCGGTCAAGCGGTATCTGATACAGAGGGTAAACTCGGAAAAATAAACGTCAAAGCAGCGGCTATTACTGCCGCAGTCGGCGCAGGCATTGCAGCAACAGCAAAATTAACTGTTGAAGCCGGAAAATATCTTGAGGGTTTAGGCGAAGAATTCGACAATGCGTATGACACAATAAGAATAGGCACAGGCGCAACAGGCGACGCATTAACCTCACTTGAAGATGATATGAAAGCCGTTTACGAAAATGTGCCCGCCGCAATGGAAGATACAAGTCAAGCAATTGCCGACTATAATACAAGGCTCGGCTTGACGGGTACAGACTTACAGGACATTTCGCAGCAAGCACTTCAAGTTTCTGATATGCTTGATGAAGATTTGGGAACGGTAATTGAGGGCAGTTCAAAAGCGTTTCAAGTGTGGAATATTGACGCTGATAATATGGGCGATGCAATGGACTATGTATTTAAAGCATCGCAAAGCACTGGGACAGGCTTCTCCGATTTAATGACAAATGTTCAGAAATTCGCACCGCAGCTTCAGAATTTAGGCTATGACTTTGAAGAATCTGTAGCACTTATAAGTCAGCTTGATAAAGCAGGCGTTAATAATACCGAAGTCCTTGCCGCAATGAAAAAATCCGTAGCTTCTCTTGCAAAAGAGGGCATAGGAGCAGAAGAGGGGTTGCAACAATATTCCGATAAAATCAAAAACGCAAAAGATATGACGGAAGCAACCTCCGTAGCTTCGGAAATATTCGGTACAAGAGCTGCTTCAACAATGGCGGCAGCCATACGGGACGGCAGCATTGATGTATCGAACTTTGCAAGCGAATTATCGGCAAGCAGCGAAACAATCTCAACAGCAGCAAACGATACATACGATTTTGCGGAGCGGCTCGAAATGTTTAAACATCAAGCCGAAGTTGCATTAGAACCGCTTGCAAATACGGTCTTTGATAGCATTAACGACCTTATGCCTGTTGTGAGTGAAGCACTTACCCAAATAATGCCGATTATTGATGATTTAGTTACAGATTTGATACCTGTTATAAATGAAATATTACCGCAAATAGTCGATTTGGTTTTGGAAATGTTGCCGTTTGCAACGCAAATTTTAACAACAATACTACCTGTTATGCTTGATTTACTCAATATGATTATGCCTATATTGTCACAAGCAATAACACTTGTATTACCGATAATTATACAGCTTCTTCAAACACTTATGCCCGTAATTACGGAATTAGTCAACGGACCTATCGGCGAATTACTCAATGCGCTTCTTAATCTTATGACAAATGCCGCAAGTCCGCTTATAGGCGTTATTCAGATATTAGCGGCAATGTTTACAGGTGCATTACAAGGTGCGTTAAGTTCAATTATGCCTTTTATAAACTCTGTAATCGGAATTTTCACAAATTTAATCAATTTTATAATGAATGTATTTACAGGGAACTGGTCGGCGGCTTGGCAGAATGTGGTTAATATCTTTAAAAACATATTTACGGCAATAGGTAGCTATGTAAAAGCACCTATAAATGCGATAATAACAGGTATTAACTCATTTATTGCAGGCGTTAATAAAATCAAAATTCCGAGTTGGGTACCGAAAGTCGGCGGTAAATCGCTGAATATAGCGAAAATTGGCTACCTTGCAGAGGGCGGTTTTACAAATGGACCGTCAATTGCGGGCGAAGTACCGGGACAGACCGAAGCTGTTATATCATTTTTGCCGTCAGTCAGAGATGAAAATATTGCTTTATGGCAAAAAGCAGGCGAAATGCTCGGTGTTAATACGCAGCAGCAGGCAACGCCGTTGCAGCTTGCAGGTGAACTTATTAACCTTGACAACTTCTCTCTCGGAGATATGGGCGGCACAACAATCATTTATTATGATTTTTCGGGCTTTGAATATCACCCCGAAATTCATAACGAGGGCAATTCAAGCGAAGATAAGAATATTATAGATGAGCTTGAGGAAAACAAATATGAGTTTGCAGATTGGTTTAATAATTGGATTTCGTTAGTAACTCAAGAGGATTAAAAAATGGAAAGAGTAAACGGATATTATGAATATACAACAAGAGCGGGCGACACGTTCGATGAACTTGCGCTGCAATTTTATGATGACGAAAAGCTCGCTCACCTAATTATTGATTTTAATTCGGCATATTCGGATTATATAATCCTTGAAGCAGGTATTGACCTGCGTATTCCGATATATGACACAGACCAATCTGTCGAAACGCTCCCACCGTGGAAACAACAGGAAGAATAAAATGAAATTATTAGTAAACGGTACTGATATTCTTGACGATGTATATTTGCTTGAGTGCGTATATGAAGATTACGCAACAAATAAAAGCAGCAGATTATATCTGAAATTCGATGACAGCGACTGCTTATGGCAGAAATGGCAAATGTCAAAAAATGATGAAATAATCATCAAAGACGGTCAATGCGATACAGGCGTAATGTATGCGCACAGAGTACAGTTCAGCAGAGGGCTATGCGAAATATTTGCAAAGTCAATTCCCTATTATGCGCCGATGAAGCAGCAGGCTACATTTGAAGATGTGAAATTATCGAAATTTGCACAAAAAGCCGCCGCCGAAATGGATTTTACCATTGATATGTCAAATGCAGCCGACCGACTTTACAAGACGGTAAACCTTGACAACATCTCATTTTTTCAGCAGTTTAAACAGCTATGCTTTTTAGAGGGCATAGGGATTATATTTTACAATAAAAAAATCATTCTTTTTAACGAAAACACACTTGAAAACAACGCCGCATCGGGCGATTTTGAAGTCGAAATTGATGATGAATTTTCAATCAGCGATAATACTGACAAGATATACGGAATTGGCAAATTGCAAAACGGCTACCTTGAGGGAAAATTCACAGCAAATAACGGAAGCACCGAAACGCTGATATATGACGGCAGTACACCTGCAACGTCAGTCGGAGAGGCTAACAGATTTGCAAAAGGTATTTTGCGAAATGCAAACAAAATCGCTTTATGCGGAACGGTCAGCACGGATTTAAAGACTGATTATGCCGCCGGAAGTGTACTACATCTTATCAACGCAAAAGCGGAAAATTATAACGGCAAGATTTACGTTTATAAAATCCGTCACGATTTTGTTAATGACAAATCAAAGCTCTTTTTCAGATACCCTATTGAGGATTATTAAATGAACGAAATAAACAAAGGTAAAATCAACAATATTGACGTTGAAAATCGCCGTGTAAAAGTGAATATTAACAATACGAATAATATATCGGCTGCGCTTTGCGTACCCGATTTCATAGATATAACATCATTAAGCAAAGAGGATTTGGTTGTATTTGCCGTTTTTGAGGACGGTAGCGGCGCAATCCTTGCAAAGATATGGAGCTGATTTTATGGCAGTTCAAGCAAAATGGTATAACAAGAAATTTCAATGCAGTAAAAAGAAAATAAATCTCATTGAGAGTTTAACAACAAAATATGAAATTAACGAAGTTACTAAAACCGATAAAAAAGGCAAGAGCAAAACGACTAAAAAAGGACTGAAAGCGCAAATTGTATCATTTACAATTAAACCGCTATATGCAGCGGGCGTTAATCCACGCTCGGAATTTCAAAGCTATAAGAAGCTGATAGGCAAAACAGGAAAATTAAGCATAGGCGGCAAGAAATTCGGGCCGTATCTTATGCTGACATCGGCATCTCTTTCCGATGTCGAGCTTGACAACAAAGGGCATATGCTTTCTTGCTCAATAGCGTTAGAGTTTGAGCAATCGACAAAGAAAAAATACAAAAAGGACGCTAAAAAATTAGCGGCGTCAAAAAAGAAAAAAACTAAAAACAGCAAGGCAAAAACCGTAACAAAGAAAACGGCAAAGGTCGGCTCAAAAGTCAAGATTACAGGCAGCAAATATAAAGATAAAACAAAAGTGACGAAATCCGAAATGAACAAAAAATATACAATAAAAAGCGTGAGCGGCGATTATGCCACATTATCAAACAATAAAACAATTGCTTTGAGTTCATTATCGCTTTGTTAGAGGTGCAGATATGTTATCACAGGGAAACGGTAACGCAGAGGTTACCTCTCAAAATCTTATAAAAATAATTCGGGGCGAAGTACCGTATGACCGTATAAGAGGTATTGACGTATCATACATTGACCGCCCTGTTGAAATAGTAAAAGATGACGTCGAGAATGACGTTATAGAAACACTTGAAGATTATGAGCCGAGAGTTGACATTCAGGACGTAAATCTTGAGCAGACAAGTGACGGCAGCTTTAAAATAAATCTTGAAGTCACAAAGGTAGAGGAACAGGAGGCTGAAGATGAGTTTGATTGAACATAACGCCGATGAAATATATAACATTTTTTTACAGAAAATCGAGGACGAAATAAAAGAACCGTTATATCCCGGAGATGAGCGCAGAATATTTGCCGAAGCACTCATTGCAACAGTTATATCATTTCTTGCTACCGCTGACGAAAAAACGCAGCAGAAGTTTTTACAAAATGCCACAGGCGAAGTCCTTGACGCTAACGGCGAGGCTTACGGTGTTGAAAGAATTGAGGGAACGCAGGCAACAACAACGATACAGTTCAGCATTGAAATGCCTGTAACGGTTGATATAGACATTCCAAAAGGCACTATTGTTACAAATGACTATGTGCATTATTTTGAAACAATGGAATCTGTTACTCTTTCAAAAGGCGAAATGTCCGTATCGGTTAATGCGGTAGCTTCGGAAGTCGGAACGGAATATAATGACATCGCAGTCGGCGAAATAAGCAGCCTTGTAAGCTCGATAGCATATATAGACAGCGTATCAAATACTACGGTAACATCGGGCGGTGTTGACGAGGAAGATGACGATACATACCGAGAGCGTATTCAGTTATCGCAAAGCAGATATGCGTCAGGAACGGAAGGCTACTATAAATATCACGCATTAAGCGCAGACCAAAATATAGCCGATGTTTATATAACAAATGATGAGGAACTGATAACATTAACAAATTTATCGTTAAATCCATATCCGTTCAGCACAGAAAATATCCCGGACGAATATGTCAGCGATACAGCAGTATCAGTATATTGCAAAACATCAGAAACGGCATCTGAACAAAAAATCAGTTGCACAATTACGGGATATAACACGGCAACATTCAATCGTGACAATAACGGCGGTGAAGAAGCTGTGTTGATTATTCCGAAGCAAGTGCCGGGAACTGTTTTAATGTATGTTATCGGAGAAAACGGCACACAGCTGACAGATGCCGAGCTTCAGCTAATCAGCGAAGCTTGCAACGATAATTCTGTACGCTGCTTTAACGATAAAGTTATTGTAAAAAACGCTGAAATATTAAGTTATAAAATTTCAGTAACCGTATATATCAGCCCCGATGATGAGGTCGAAACAGTCAAAGATAATATTACACAGGCAGTTGAAGATTTCAAGGCTTGGCAATGCGGAAAAATCGGACGGCAAATAAATAAAGACAAGCTACAAATGTATATAATGCAAGCAGGCGCATATAAAGTTGAAATATCGGACTTAAATAGCTCAACAGTCCCGGCAAATTATGTTGCCATATGCGGCAGCACGTCAATAGCATTTGTGGTTAAGGAGGAGAAATAATGTGAAAATATACGATGTCGACATTATTAAACTTCTGCCTTACTTTATGCAAAAAGATGATTTTAATATATTTTTTGCAAAGTTTTTAAGCGAAATAATAAAAAGGTCATCTCAAAATCTTAATAAGCTCTCCGTATGGAATATGATAGACAGTCTTGACGATGAAGAATGCGACTTGTTTGCGTGGGAATTAAATATCAATTTTTACAGCAAATATTACAGCTTGGACAAAAAACGCACAATGCTTAAAACAGGCTTAAAAACAAAAATGTCAGCTTGCACGAAATCAGCACTTGAACAGGCTCTTAAAGAATATTCTAATTACGGCGGCGAGTTTAATATCATCGAATGGTATGACAGAAACAACATATCTTTTAATCATTATAAGCTTGAGCTTGTCAATCCCGGCGTTTACGACATAAGCGATATTTTAAAAATTTTAAACGGTATAAACAGAAAAAGTGCAATACTTGACGGCTTCGATGTCAAAGTCAATAAATCCGTAAATATCAATGTCGGCACTTGCGTTATAAAATCATCTGCAAAAACATTCGATATGAGAACGGCAGCGGATTTTACATACTTTACTTATGACGGCAAATATTGCACGGACGAAAACGGAAATATTTTAATTGAGGGGTGATTATATGGTTGAGCCAACACTAACTAAAAGCGGTATTGCGCTGCTTGTAAAAGGATTGTCCGGCTCTGAAATTCAATTCACAAAACTGCAAATTGGTAACGGTCAAAAATTGAATACAGACCTTACAACCTTAACAACACTTATAAATCCGCTGCTTGACATTGATATAAGTAGCATAACAAGAAACGAAAATAATGTTGTTCTTAATGGAAATGACTATACAAATTCAGACATTACCAAAGATACAACGTGGAACGAACTCGGCGTATATGCCACAGACCCCGATAACGGCAGCGAAATATTATTTGCCGTTTTTAATTCGAGTGATGACATAGAACTGATACCGAGCAGTTCAAGCGGTATAAGCGTCGAAAATAAAATATCGGCAATGCTGCTTATATCGTCCGATGTTTCGGTTTCGGCGGTAATCAAAAGTATTCAGTATGTAACTAAAGAAGAATTTGAAGCGCATACAAGTGAAACCAATCCGCACGGAACAACTAAATCGGATGTCGGTTTGGAAAATGTCGAAAACCTTGCAATCAGCGAACAAGTGCCGGAGTTTGCAACGGGTCAAACATTAACCAATATATCGGTCGGCGATACAATTGAAAATATTGTTTCAAAATTATGGTCAACAATAAACGCTTTAAAAACTTTGCAAAAGTCGGTAACTACATTAGTTACATCTGCAAAAACAACCGAATATAAAAGCAAGGTCACCTTTTCATCAAATGTATTTAATATATACGACTATGAATTTTATGTAAAAAACGGCATAGCTTGCGTTATGATGACGTTTCAAATAAACATAGCAATAACGCAAGACCAATCCGTTTATATTATGACATTGCCGTCGGGAATACGTCCGCTGACAGTTATAGGAGTACCTTGTCAAACAAGCGCACAGGGTGATTTACCTTCAACATCAATAAGAATAGGCGCAGACGGTATCGTAACGATGTATTCATTCGGTTATGAAAATTTAGCCGCAAATACATTTTACAGATTTCAGGCAACATATCCGGTTGAATAAAAAGAAAGGCGGTATAAAATATGCCAACAAAAGCAGTAGATTTAACGGAATTACCACGCACAGATACATCGGAGGTTGATGTTTCCGATTTCCAAAATGCAAATATAATGTGCGAACAAAACGGCAGACTATATCGTATGCCGATGAAACAGGTTGAAAATACTATGTTCAGCGATTTTTCAACACTCAAGGAATACGGCGTTTGTTACGACCACAAAACGAAATCGGCAACGTTAACCAGAGTTGGCGCAGCAGCGGGCAAACAATTTGCTATCGGTATAGGCAGCGAAATCGCCGTAAACGATTTCAAAAACATATATCCGTATTCTGATATTAAACGCTGCACACTTGCCGATGACGGTTCGGTAACCTCATACATAGGCGATGCAAATTACATTGAGGACGGCAGTATCGGACAGGTTATGGTGCAGTTTCCGAAGTTCTATTTCAAGCGTTCGATAGATAATGCGAATGATAAAGAATACTGGTATATAAGTAGCGAAAAGCTGACAGGATATGCAGTATGGCCCTCATTTTTGGACGCTGACGGCAACGAACTTGATTTTGTGTATTTGGCGGCATTTTCAATGTCGGCAGATTCCGATGATGACCGTATAGGTTGCAGCGTGGCAGAACAGGACGGTACATTGAAGTACGGCTATTTTATAGCGGAAAATATGGCATCTGCAAGAGGCGATAATTGGCACAACGTTAGCGTTGATATTTGGTTTATGTATCAATTTCTTGTTACAGTAATGTTTGCAACTACAAATTCTGAAACGATATTTAAAGGATATACCGATGATGAATTCGTTGACTGTGTTGCTGATGTTGAGAGTTATTATTCAACTGCAACAAATGTATTTGTATCAAGCGATTTATTTGATTCTGACCTTACATATGTGAAAATTCACAAAGGTATGAAAGTTGATATAACATTTGACCTTAAAAAAGGCACATATGAACCTACAGATGATGATACCGTTGAAGCGGAAGATACAGATACTGACGGAACGGTATATCAACTTTGCACAACACGCAGAACAATAACAGATGTTGAAACTGTCGAAATCAGCGATAGTAAAACTGTGGTGAAAGCAACATTCAGCGGCGAAGCAATCCCGATAACTTCTATTGATGATAGTATGGTCGAGGTTAATAAATACACAGGAATATGCTCCGATATTGCAGATAAAACAGCGGGCGTTTTATATAATTCAGAGTTAAACGATAATCCGTTTGTACTCTTGGGCGTTGAATATCCATTTTCATCGGGTTATACTTATGTCAATGGCATAGTTTGCAGAGAGGGTGAATTATATGTAACGACTAATCCTAATTTGTATGGCGTTAGGTCAAGCAGCGATACCAATCGAATGGCAATAGATGAATACAAAAAAATAGGATATAAAGCATCAAGCGCAGGATATATAACAAAGCTCGGATATGACAGCGATTTGCCGTGGGTACTTATGCCCGACGAAACTGACGGCACATCTGAAAGTGGTTATTGTGATATGCAAACAGGCAGCCCTACTTTAGCTGCATATGATTATGTGTATCGTTTCGGCGGTGAAACCTCTCTTGCGGGAGGGTTGTTTGCGGTTGCGCCTAATAATGCTAATACTCGTGTCCGCTCTTTCGGCCGCCTTAATTGTTCAATAATTCTTTTCTATGCCGCACAATAAACTCCGTTCCGCTCGGAAAAAAACAGAACCGATAATGGCAGGGGTTAGTAAATTATATGAAAGCCCTTGAGGTGAACAAGCAATGAAAAGAATTAACAACATATACCATTATGTCTATGATTTAGGCAATCTAAAATTGGCAATATTAAATGCCGCAAAATATAAAAAGCAACGTCCCGATGTTCAGCGTGTACTCAAAGATGTTGACGGCTGCGCTTTGATATTGCAAAATCTCTTAATTAACAAATCTTATGTGCCGTCACCGTGTAAAATGAAAACGGTTACAGTCGGCACTAATAACAAAAAACGTGAAGTTTGCTGCCCCGAATTTTTCCCCGACCTGTGCATACAATGGGCGTTAATTCAAATATTAAGCCCTGTAATAATGAAAAGTATGTATATATATAATTGCGGTTGTATTCCCGGCAGGGGCAACCTCTATGCAAAAAGAACAGTTGAAAAATGGGTGCGCAAAGATTACAAAAACACAAAATACTGTTTGACAATGGACGTTGACAGCTTCTATCCGTCAATCAATACAGGCTTTTTAAAAAACATATTTCGCCGCCGTATTAAAGACGGCAATATTCTATGGCTTATTGATACAATACTTGACGTACAGGATAAGGGCATACCTATGGGATTTTACACGTCAACGTGGTTTGCTAATTTTATGCTAACTGAATTAGACCATAAAATAAAAGAACAGTTTGGCGCAGTTTATTATATCCGCAATATAGATGACCTCGAAATATTCGGACCTAACAAGAAAAAACTGCATACAATACGCATCGCAATATCCGAATATCTTGCAACAATAGGCTTGAAGCTCAATGATAACTGGCAAGTATTCAAATATGCGGTGAAACATACAAGCAAAAAAGGTGTTGAACGTGTGGGCAGAGTTTTAGATTTCGTAGGCTATCGCTTTTACCGCACGCATACCCTTGTAAGAAAGAAAATAACAAAACGGTTTAGGCGCAGAATAAGCAAAGCTAAAAAACGTATGAAAAAGGGCAGAAAGCCGACTTACAATCAAGCGGCAGGCATCTTTTCATATCTTGGCTGGACTAAACACGCCGACTGTTATAATTTTTATCAAGTTAATATCAAATCATATTTCAAAGACCTAAATATTTTGAAAGGAGTAATAAGATATGAAAGTGCAAAGCGCAAAATCGCCGGAAAAGGTCGTTATAACACGAAACGGAAACGAAGCGGATATATCACTTCTTGACAGCGTTGTTTCCGAAAATGAAATAACCGATGATGACGGCAACGTAACAAAAACGTATGATTATATTGTTTACAAAATTAAAACTTCATATCGTGAAAGTCTTGAAAAAGACATCAAAGAAAATTTCGGCGAATGGCTTGAAAAAGCAAAAAACGCAGAAAAAGAACAACTCGCAGCGGAGGTCAGGGAAAAGCGAAACAAGCTGCTTGAAGCAACCGATAAAGACGTATTGCCGGACAGGGAAAACGCAAACGGCGAAGCGATAATCGCTTACCGTAAAGCCTTGCGTGATATTCCTGAACAGGCAAAATTTCCGTATATAATAAAATGGCCGCATAAACCTCAAGGAGTATAAAAATCAATGGAATCTGTAGCAAATGAAATAATACTAATCGGTGCGGTTGTTTTAGCACTCGGTAATATCATAAGTGCCGCCGTTGCAATAGTTAAATGGCGGGATAAAAAGAAAAAAGAGCAGGAAAAAACAGCTCAATTAGACGAAAAGCAAGATGAAGCAATTAAAGAATTAAAAAAAGAACAAACATTGCTTTGTTATGCAATTACAGCTTGCCTTGACGGACTTCATCAGCAGGGGTGCAACGGTCAAGTGACCGATGCGCTTAACAGAATGAGTAAATACCTAAATCAGCAGGCGCATAAATAAGAGGTGTATTAAATGGACTATAAATCACTTGTGGTTGTTGCAATTATTGCAACTGCCATTTTAATATTTATTACTCAAATTATCACCGAAGTTATTAAATCCGTAACTTCAGACAAGAACAGCAAATACAACATTATAACGGTAATAACCGCCGTCATAATAACCGTATTAACATACGTCATATTTTGTTCAATAAAAGGTTATGCAATGCTATGGTATTACTTTGTTGCCGCCATTATATACGGCGTATTCGTAGCTTACGGCGCAATGGTAGGATATGACAAGCTAATTAAAAAGGTGTTTTCAGCTATCAAAGAAGCGAAAGATACAGCTTCAAAAATTCAGTAAAAGGGAGCGACAAAATGAAAAGAATTAAAGCAATAATATGTGTCTTGCTTTGTATAATATTTCTGTTCACAGGTTGCAGCGTAGTGGAAATTGAAACGAACGGCACGACTAATACGTCAGTCGCTGCCGAAACGTCAAACACAACCGCCGCAACATCTGCCGAAACCGAAAAAGCAAAAGTGACCGTACCTGCCGAAGCGATTTCAGAGGGCAAAGAAACCGCCGAAAAAGTTGAACAGGGAAAAGACCTCGCAACCGATGATACGACATCTGCATCTGACGAAAACGACCTTGAACCCGATGCAACGGTTGAGCAGGAAAATATCAGTTATGACGGCTCAAGCACAGGCAACGGAAAATCTCTGCTCGGCAAATGCACAGGCTTGACATATTATGCCCAATGGGACAGCAGGTGGGCAAACACGCCTTATACGTCAACAGGCAATTCAAGTCAGATAATGAAGTCGAGCGGTTGCGGTCCGACTTCTGCGGCAATGCTTATAAGCAGCTCAAAGGGCGCAATTTTGCCGACAACGGTCGCTTCAATTTTTGTTGAAAATAAGTTTAGAACAGCGAATAACGGTACGGCGTGGAATGCGTGGCCGTTCGTAGCTGATTATTTCGGCTTTGATGAATATTTGACAACAACATCATACAAGACGATGATTAAATATCTTTCAACAGATAAAAACAAAGACGGCGTTGCAGATTATTATATAATCTGCTCTTGCGGCAGCGGGCTATTTACTACAAGCGGTCACTACATATTACTTGTAGCTGATAACAGCGGCACAATAACCGTATATGACCCTTATCTTTACAGTGGAAAATTCAGTACCGCAAGCCGTAAAGCAGCAAAAGTAACCGTGAGTGGCAACTCCGCATTTGTAAGCGAAAGCAATTTCAAAAAATATGCGAATGTTAAAAATTATTGGATATTCAGCAACGACAATAAAGCGACAGCTAAAAAGAAATCAGCGACAACAAAAGCAAGCTATATACGATATGTAGCTACGAAAAACGCAAATTTATATGTGCGCAACACTCCCGGCGGCAAGGTTGTCGGCACACTGAAAAAAGGTGCAAAAGTCACGGTAACAGCTACAAGCGGCAGCTGGAGCAGAATTACCACCTCACGATATAAAAAGAAGTGGGTAAGCACGGCGTATCTTTCCGCTGCAAAGGTTAAAAGCACGGTTAAATATAAATCCGTTGTCGGCAAAAAATATAAGCTGAAAAAGAAAACAGATTTATATTCAAAATCAAGCCTTACAGGCACAAGATATACATACAAGAAAAATACAACAGTTCTTGTAAAAAAGCATATTTCAAAAACAGTCGATTATGTGTATATTCCGGCAACAGGCAGATATGTCTACTGCAAAGTAAGCGTATATAATTAACTTCTAATAAAATTCTTATTAAATTCTAATTCAAAAAAACACCCCTCAAAGCATTTGCGCCTTGAGGGGCATTCGTCTTATATTATGTTTTCATTTTTTAGTTTATATTGCATAAGTTGTAAAAAATATGTCGGGCAATCGTGAACTCCGTAAATCCAACCTTGCAATGTTCTCGGCGGAATTTCAAAATACTTTCCGAACTCGGTCATATTCATTCCTGATGCGTCGAACAATTCGTTAATTGTTGCATATTCTGAATTGACATTATTAAGTCTGATAAGATATGCAAGCAACTCGCCGAGGCTCATTCTTTCCCACCATTCGCCGTCCTTAAGGGGTGGAAACATCTGCATTTCTTCTTTGTCATTTTTGTTATAAACATAATCAAAAATGATTTTAACACCCTCTTGAAGTCTGCAAGCAACGTCAACCTTTTTCGTTCGTCTGTATTTGCTGATGTCCTCACGGACATCAGCTATAAGGTCAGAACATTCATAAGAAATAAGACCGCCTGCGTTATTTTCTATAGCCATATTAACTCTCCCTTATAAGAAATAAACCGCCTTGATAATCCGAATAAACAGCACCGATAGCTTTCACTTCGTTACTTAAATTATCGAAATCGTCCATAAGGTTGTCTAATCGGTTAATCAAATCATATGCGCCACACTCAAAAGCTTATTTATAATCAAACACTTCGCCTTGCCACAAATCAGCATCATATACTCTCGCTTCGTTAATGTTATCAGCATATTTAAAATCGGTAATTGAAACATCAGATGATGACATCGTTTCTACAGTTATCATTTTAATAACTCCGTTAAAATCAGTTTACAGAATTTCCTTTGAATTTATGAATCAAAAAAGCAATTAGTTTAACAAGTCCAAATGCTATTAAAATCACGCCGAATGAAATTAAAATTTTACTCACAATAATTGACATCTCCTTTTAAATAATGTATAATGTCTATGGAAAGAGGGCGAGGGCTTTCGCCCTGCAACCCTCTTGCTTTTAAGTTACTCGATTAGTTTACCGATTATTATTAAAAGCGTTCCGACTATTAAGTCTACGAAAGCGTTTACTAAAACTTGGGTCCAATCAATTTTATGTATTGCTTTTTTAGACTTTTTATTTTTGCTTTTCGTGGTAATCACCTCCCTTAACTGTCTTTATTATATCACCTAATAGGTGAAAAGTCAAGATTTTTTTGCAATTTTTTTAAATATTTTTCAAAAAAGCACCGCAAGTTTTAAGATTTACGGTGCTTTTACTCATATATAACATTGTGGTTCTTATTCCTCAACGCCTATGTCTGTAAGCAATCCCTTGAGTTCGGGATACGGCATTGAATATCGCTGAGAAAGATAGCGAAGTGACGCACCGAGTTCCCCGTGCGGCCCGCCGTATTGACTTATTATGATGGCGGCGGCTTTTGGGTCAGGGTGTTTTATATTGATAGGGTATTGCAGTTTTTTTATATAACTAAACAAAAAATCAACTCCTTAATTTACTTTTTTATTCTATGAAAAAGTTGAAATTTTGTTAATTTGATTATATATTATTCTTCGTTTTGAAATTATCGATAACAACATAATAACGCTCATAGGCTTTTTTAACGGCATCGTCCCAGCTGATATAAATATCGCTTTGTGCCTTTTTGCCGACTTCTTTAAGAAGTGCTTTGTTATTCATAATATTATTGAGTGTTGCTTTGATTGAATGGGCACTTTCCATACATAAAAAGCCTGTTTTGCAGTCCTCAACACCCTCTGCCGCACAGCTGTCACGTACCAAAAGGCTTGGCGTTGCACACGCTGCCGCTTCTCTTACAACAAGTCCGTTTGTATCAAAGGTTGACGGGAAAAGAAGTAAATCGGAAATGCCGTAATATCCCAAAAGTTCGTTTCTGTCTAATATTTTTCCTGTCCAAATAACATTGTCGGCAATACCGCATTTGCGAATTTTTTTCTTAATTGCGTTTTCGTCTGCACCGAAGCCGAGCATGATGAGCCTGAAGTCCCTGCCTTCGTTTTTTAACATTGCACAGGCATCGAGGATAAGCTCAATATTTTTGTACCAAATCATTCTGCCTGTATAAATAAAAAGCGGAATATTGTTTGGTATGTTGTGCTTTCTTTTAATAAGCGCAATATCATCGTCACTTACGTTTGTTATAGGTAAATCGCAACCGTTTGGCATAACAACGTATTCGCCTTCATATCCGACCTTGCGAAGCGAGTCAACAGTGCCTTCGCTTGTCACCCAAACTTCGTCTGCGGCATTGATGTTATTAAGCAAAAATCGATATGCAAAATCCCTTGCCAGCTTTGTCGGAACACGTCTGTCAAAATCGTATTCATATTTTGTGTGATAAGTAAGCACGGTTGGAATTTTTTTCTTTTCCACAACACGTCTGAAATAATAGCTTGTCGCAAGAGGTGCATGAGAGTGGAGCAGGTCAAAATTCATATTGATTATGTCCTGATGAAGTTTGTCCTTAAAAGGCCAGCCTATGCTGTAGCCCTCTTTTGACGGAAGCCACCAACTTTTATATCTGTAAATTTGATAATCGTATCTGTAGTCAAGCTGATTTGGGTTTTTAGGTGTAACAACAACCGCTTCGCCCAAATTTTTATTGATTATTTGCGCATAGCTTTGGGCAACGTTGCTTATTCCGTCGGTTGTCGGCGGAAATGCGTCGGTGCCGATTGCTATTTTTAATTTCTTTTTATCGTTCACTTGGTTTAACTCCGTATAATTTGATTGAAATTGTACTAAGTTTAGCACAAAAGAAAAGAAAAGTAAACATTTAGCAAATATTTTATATTTATATTATAATTTCTATAATAAAAAATCAAAATCCCCTTGATTAAGTTACCGAAATACTTTATAATAGTTTTTGAATGTAGATTTGGAGGAATGGATTATGTCGCAAACATATTCTGTTTCGCTTGAAAAGATGATTGATTTTCACAAGCTTGAAACGGTTTATATGCCACGCTCGGCTGACGAAATTTTGATTACGACAAGCGAGGTTAATCGTCCTGGTATTGTTTTGACGGGATACACCGATTATTTTGACTCTTTGAGAATCCAGATTCTCGGTTGGACTGAGATAGGCTTTATTCGCAGTATGGAACCTGACGAGAGGGAAGCGGCTCTTGATTGTTGGCTTTCGCTTAAACCTGCCGCTGCGGTAGTTACAAGAGGTCTTGAAATTCCCGATTATCTTTACGACGCTTGCAAAAAGCACGAGATTCCGCTTCTTAAGACGGAGGAGGAAACATCGCCGTTTTTAGCCGCATTGATTGAATTTCTTAACACAGAACTTGCGCCGAGAATTACAAGGCACGGTGTTCTTGTTGAGGTTTACGGCGAAGGTGTTCTTATCACCGGTGAAAGCGGTGCCGGCAAGAGCGAAACTGCCATTGAACTTATCAAGCGTGGTCATCGTCTTATTGCGGATGACGCAGTTGAAATCAGAAAAATTAACGAAAGAACGCTTCGCGGCAATTCGCCGAGCAATATTCGCCATTTTGTTGAGCTTAGAGGTATCGGTATTATTGATGCAAGGCGCATTTTCGGTATGGGTGCCGTTAAATCAAGCGAAAAAATTGATATGGTTATTCAGCTTGAGGCTTGGGATTCAACAAAGGCTTATGACAGACTCGGTCTTGATAATGAGTATGCAAATGTTCTCGGCGTGAAGGTTCCGGCTATTACCGTTCCTATTACTCCCGGCAGAAATCTCGCAGTTATTGTTGAAACTGCCGCAATGAATAACCGTCAAAAGAAAATGGGTTACAATGCGGCAAAGGATTTAATGATAAGCCTTGGTATGGACGATGTCCAGCCGGAGGATAAGGAAATTGAAATTTGGCAAAGCTAAGTCAAATTTTGTTTATATAAATTAAAAAAGAGGTAAAGCACAATGTATACAATTGGTATTGATTTAGGCGGAACAAATATTGTTGCGTCGGTTGTAGATGATGATTACAATATTATCGGCACTTCAAAGACTCCTACGAACTCTCCGAGGAGTGCAGATGAAATTTTTGACGATATTGCAGATGTTTGCGAGGAAGCAGTCAAAGCGGCAGGTCTTACTATGGAGGATATCGACAGCGTAGGTATGGGTACTCCGGGTACGGTTAATCAGGACGGCGTTATTGAATTTGCAAACAATCTTGCGTTTAATAATGTTCCTGCAAGAACTATGCTTGCAAAAAGAATTAATAAGCCTGAGGAAAAGGTATTTATTGAAAATGACGCTAACTGCGCAGCATTAGGTGAGGCTTATGCAGGCTGCGGAAACGGCGCTAAGGACTTTGTTGCCGTAACTCTCGGCACAGGTGTAGGTTCGGGTGTAATTATCGGCGGCAAAATCGTAAACGGTGTAAACTATGCCGGCGGCGAGTGCGGTCATATGGTAATTGTTGTTGACGGTGAGCAGTGTTCGTGCGGTCGTAAGGGCTGCTGGGAGGCTTATGCTTCTGCGACTGCTCTTATCAGGCAGACTAAAAAAGCTATGGAAGAATATCCTGATTCTCTTATGCACAAGCTTGCTAAGGAGGAGGGCAAGGTATCGGGAAGGACTGCTTTTGACGCTATGCGTTTAGGCGACATCGCAGGCATTAAGGTTGTTGATGATTATATCAAGTATGTTGCTTGCGGTCTTATCAATATTGTTAATGCTCTCCAGCCTGAAATTATTTGTATCGGCGGCGGAATTTGCAATGAGGGCGAAACTCTTATGAAACCGCTTCGTCGTTTTGTTCAGTCTGAAAGATATTCAATTCACAGTAAAATTCAAACTAAAATTGTTAAGGCAGAGCTTGGTAATGATGCCGGTGTTATCGGTGCGGCTCTTCTTGGTAAAGTAAAATAATAATTTGGTGATAGCTTGGAGCAGTTAATTAAACTTTGTGAAAAATTTAATTGCAAGTATCTTCAAAACGAAAAAATGAGCCTTCATACCACCTTTAAAATAGGCGGCAATGCAAGGCTCGTTGTATATCCGCAAAACGAGGAGCAAATAAGCGAACTTGTCAAGTGTGCAAAAGCTGAAAATGTAAGGCTTATTGCAGTTGGCAACGGTTCCAATCTTCTTGTGGATGATGACGGAATAGATGCTTGTGTTTTAATACTCGGTGAGCCTTTTTCGCAAATAAAGCTTATTGATGATGAAACTATATATGCAAAAGCGGGGGCTAAGCTTATTGCGCTTTGCCGCTTTGCTTATGAGCATTCTCTTTCAGGGCTTGAATTTGCTTACGGCATTCCCGGCTCGGCAGGCGGTGCGGCATTTATGAATGCCGGTGCTTACGGCGGGGAAATGAAAGATGTGCTTTATAAGTGTGAGCATATTGATAAAAACGGCGATAGAGGCTTTCTTGAAAATGACGATTTGAAACTTTCTTACCGCCACAGCGCTTATTATGATAACGGCGCCGTTATAACAGGGCTTTACCTTAAGTTAAAAAAAGGCGAAAAATCGGAAATTAAAGAAAAAATGGACGACCTTATCGGCAGGAGAAGGGCAAAACAGCCGCTTGAATATCCGTCGGCAGGCTCAACGTTTAAACGTCCTGAGGGATATTTTGCAGGCGCTTTGATTGAGCAGTGCAATCTTAAAGGCAAGAGCGTTGGCGGTGCGCAGGTCAGCGAAAAGCACGCAGGATTTGTGATAAACAAGGGCGGCGCAACTTGTAAGGATGTGCTTGATTTGTGCAAATATTGCAGTGATAAGGTAATGGAAGAAACAGGCGTAAAGCTTGAAATGGAAATCAGGGTTACAAAATAAAAGGGGAAAACATATATGGATAACAGTAAGGAACTTGTAATTATAACAGGTGTCAGCGGCGCCGGCAAATCGTCCGCTATGGCTTTTATGGAGGATGCAGGTTATTATTGCATTGATAATATGCCGCCTGAGCTTATGTCTACTTTTGTAGGACTTCTCGCAAATAACAGCGAATATTATCCTAAGGTTGCAATGGTTGTTGACGTAAGAAGCGGCCATGTTTTTGAAAAAATTATTTCAAGTATTGATAATGTGGAGCAATATGGATATACGGCTAAGATTGTTTATCTTGATATTAACGATACAGAGGCGCTCAAGCGTTATAAGCTCACTCGCAGAAAACACCCCTTTGCAGATAAATTCAACGGCAATATTCAAAATGCACTTGATTATGAGAGGGAAATTCTTGCACCGTTAAGATTAAAGGCAAACCATATTATTGACACTTCTTCAATTGATACGCACCAACTTCGTGCAAGGCTTACCGAACTTCTTTTGGGCGATGCAAAGGAATATATGAATATCCACTGTATGTCATTCGGATTTAAGTACGGCGTGCCTAATTCCGCAGACTTTGTTATTGATGTAAGATGCCTTCCTAATCCTTATTGGAATGAAAGCTTGCGAAATAAAACAGGTCTTGATAAGGAAGTTCAGGATTTTGTGTTCTCGTTTGACGAGTCAAAGCAACTTCTTAAAAAGCTTATTGATTTTCTTGATTTTCTTAATCCTCTTTATATCAGAGAGGGCAAGAGCCAGATTGTTTTTGCAATCGGTTGTACGGGCGGCAATCACAGAAGTGTTGCTTTTGCCGAAGCTCTTAAGGATTATTTTTCAAAAAAATGGGATAATGTAACTGTAAGTCACAGGGATATAGATAGAAAATAATGTCGTTTTCACAACAGGTTAAAAATGAACTTTTAAAAATTGAATATGACAGCACGTGCTGCGAAAAGGCATTTCTTTACGGAATGTGTATTTTCGGCAAAAGCTTTTCGAGCTACGGTGTAGGTGTTCAAACCGAAAATAAGGATATCGCAATCAGATATGCTTTTCTTATAAAAAAATGTTGCAATATTAAATGCGATGTTAAGACTTCGCCGGGCGGCAAAAGCCACACAGTTATGATTAATGATAAGGCACAGTGCGAAAAGGTACTTGCTTTTTTCGGCCACGAGAGTAAGGGCAGTTTAAAAATCAATCATTCTAATTTTGATTGTGAAAACTGTCAAAAATCGTTTTTGGCAGGTGCTTTCCTTTCGTGCGGCACGGCGTCTGACCCAAATAAGGATTATCATTTGGAGTTTACTGTTGCGTTTTTGAATCTTTCAAAAAGTCTTGTTACTCTTTTGGAGGAAATTGACCTTGCGCCTAAAACCGCTAACAGAAAAGGATATAATATAGTATATTTTAAAGACAGTGAGGCTATTGAAGATTGTCTTTATATTATGGGAGCAAGCACTTCAATGTTTGATATGATGAACATTGAAATAGTTAAGGATTTCAGGAATAAGGCTAACAGAGCGGCAAATTGCGAAACCGCAAATATTGAGAGAACGGTTAAGGCAAGTTGGGAGCAAAGCGCCGCTATCGAGAAAATTGAGGAGAAAAAAGGGCTTGATTTTCTTAAGCCTGACCTTAAGGAAATGGCTGTTTTGAGGCAAGATAATCCTGAAGCTTCCCTTGCAGAACTTTCAAAACTCAGCGGTCTTTCACGCTCGGGAGTTAACCACAGATTAAAGAAAATAGTTGAAATAGCTAAGGAATTATAATGGTATATCAGTTAATTAATATATAATAAAAGGAACGATAATATGTTTACTCATTTGCACACTCATACCGAGTTTTCTTTGCTTGACGGCGCTTGCCGTATCGAGCAGCTTGTTTCACGTGCAAAGAGTCTTGGAATGCAGTCTCTTGCTATTACCGACCACGGTAATATGTACGGGGCTGTTGATTTTTATAAGGCTTGCAAAAAAGAAGGCATCAAGCCTATTATAGGCTGCGAGGTTTATGTTGCGCCGAGAATGAGGTTTGATAAGGACAAGGTGCTTGATAAGGAATATAATCATCTTGTTTTGCTTTGCAAAAATGAAAAGGGATATAAAAATCTTATAAAAATGGTGTCAAAATCGTATACCGAAGGATTTTATTTCAAACCGAGAATTGACCATGATTTGCTTGAAAAATACAGCGATGGTTTAGTTTGCCTTTCTGCTTGCCTTGCAGGTGAAATTCCGCAGGCGTTGCTTCAAAAGGATTATGATAAAGCTAAACGTGTCGCTTTGTGGTATGATGAACTTTTCGGCAGAGGAAACTATTACTTGGAACTTCAAAATCACGGGATTAACGAGCAGGCAATAGTCAACGAGGGGCTAAAGCGCCTTTCGAGAGAAACGGGTATTCCTCTTGTTGCCACAAATGATGTTCATTATATTGAAAAGCAAGATGCTAAAATTCAGCAGGTGCTTATTTGCATTGCGACTAATAAAACTATCGGCGATGATACGGGACTCGAATTTCATGCAGATGAGTTTTATTTAAAGAGCGAGCAGCAGATGAGGGAAATTTTTGCCGATACTCCGGATGCAATTGATAATACGCAGATTATTGCCGATATGTGCAATTTCGATTTTGAATTCGGCCACACTAAACTCCCTTATTACGAAACACCGAATAATATGGACCATTTTGAATATTTCAAAATGCTTTGTATGAACGGTATGAAAAAAAGATACGGCGAAAATCCGCCTCAAAAATATTATGACCGCCTTGAATATGAACTTGAAACGGTAGAAAAAATGGGCTATACGGACTATTACCTCATAGTTGCCGACTTTGTGTCGTTTGCAAAAAGCAGAAAAATTCCCGTAGGCCCCGGCAGAGGTTCGGGCGCAGGCTCAATTGCGGCGTATTGTATGGAAATAACCGACCTCGACCCGATGAAATATAATCTTCTTTTTGAAAGATTTTTAAATCCGGAGCGTGTTTCCATGCCCGATTTTGATATAGATTTTTGCTATGTCAGACGTGGCGAGGTTATTGATTATGTAACTAATAAATACGGCGCCGACCACGTGGCTCAGATTGTTACGTTTGGAACTCTTGCAACAAAGGCAGCTATTCGTGATGTAGGCAGGGCTATGGGTATGCCTTATGCCGCTGTTGATGCTGTTGCAAAGCTTGTACCTAACGATTTTCATATTACGATTGACGAGGCTGTTAAAAAGTCTAAAGAACTTTCAAGCCTTATGCAGGAAAATGAGCAGATAAGCGAACTTATCAAAACTGCAAAAAAGGTTGAGGGTATGCCGAGAAATACGTCTACCCATGCGGCAGGCGTTGTTATTACTCACGACCCTGTAAGTTCTTATGTTCCGCTTGCAACTAATGACGGAGTGCCGGTGACTCAATACATTATGACTTCTCTTGAGGAACTTGGGCTTCTTAAAATGGATTTTCTTGGGCTTCGCACATTGACTGTTATTAATGACGCAGGCAAGGCGGCGGGAATTGATATTAATGAAATACCTATTGATGATAAAAAGGTATACAGCCTTTTTGCGAGAGGACAAACGGAGGGCGTATTTCAGTTTGAATCGAGCGGAATGAAGCGTATGCTTATGAATTTGAAGCCGACAAGGCTTGAGGATTTAATCGCTGCTACCTCGCTTTACCGTCCCGGTCCGGCTAATCAAATCGACACCTTTGTCGAAAACTCACATAACCCCCAGAAAGTGAGATATATAACCGATAAACTTAAACCGATACTTGAAAATACGTATGGCTGTATGGTTTATCAGGAACAGGTTATGCAAATATTCCGTGAGCTTGCGGGATATTCCTATGGCAGGGCAGATATTGTTCGCCGTGCCATGAGCAAGAAAAAAATTGATGTTATGGAAAAAGAACGTACCGCTTTTGTTTCGGGTTGTGAAAAAAACGGCATTTCAAGTTCTGTAGCTAATACTATTTTTGACCAAATGTCGGAATTTGCAAAATATGCTTTTAATAAGTCGCACGCTGCCTGCTATGCACTTGTGGCGTATAGAACTGCGTATTTGAAATGCTATTATCCGGCAGAATTTATGGCGGCTTTAATGACGTCTGTTCTTGATCAGTCAAACAAAATTGCACGATATACGGCAGAGTGCAAAAGGCTCGGTATTCGTCTTGCAAGTGCAAACATCAATACTTCTATGCAAGGCTTCACACCGAATGGCAGGGTGATTAACTATGGGCTTTTAGGTATTAAAAATGTCGGACGGGAATTTGTTGACGATATAGTTAAAGAAAGAGAAAACGGCGATTTTAAGGATTTGCCTGACTTTTGCCTTCGTATGCAGGATAGGCATTTTAATCGGCGTGCAGTTGAAAGCCTTATTAAATGCGGTGCGATGGATTGCTTTGAATTAAATCGTCGCCAAATGCTTCAGGCTTTGCCGTCAATTGCCACCAATATTGAAAATTACAGGCAGAGCACACGCTACGGTCAGGTTGGTTTTTTTGAACTCGGCGGTAATGATTCTCCGCTTGAATTTGATGTTCCGAATGTTGATGAGTTTCCTAAGGCTGAGCTTTTGAAAATGGAAAAGGAAATGACGGGGCTTTACCTTTCCGGTCACCCTATGGATAAATATTCCGATTTGTGCGAAAAACTCGGATTTGCTAATATAGGCGAGCTTTTGGAAAGTGCAAATGACGATATGAGTATTTACAAGGATAAAACCTTTGTGCGTACCTGTGGCATTGTTACTCGTGTAATTCTTAAGCAAACGAGAAGCGGTGCTTCAATGGCTTTTGTAACCGTAGAGGACTTGTACGGCTCAATTGAGGTTATCGTTTTTGCAAAAGCGCTTGAAAAATACGCACAATTTCTTTATGACGGCAGTATAATAACTATTGCGGGAAACCTCTCACTTGAGGAGGAAAAGGATGCTAAAATACTTGCTTATTCAATAGACAGCGCACCTACTCAAGCTGATTTTGAAAGCGGAAAATATAAAAATAAACCTATTCAAAACAGCAAACAAGCTGAAAATCACAAAAGAAAAAAGGTGGCTCTTTATCTGCGCTTTAAGAATGAAAATGATGAAAATATAGCACTTGCAAAACGAGTGACTGATATTTTTGATGGGAACATTCCTCTTTATTTTTATTATACCGATGATAAAAGGTATGCCTTACAGCCGAGGGAGTGTTTTGTTGAGGTGAATAATACCGAAATTAAGGAATTAAAAAGGATACTTGGCGATGAGAATGTAGTTTTTGTTCATTAATTTTACGACAATACTTGACTTTTTTCTTGAAAAAATATAAAATAAACAAGATATATAAGTTAAATAAAGATTATTTTGTTTTAGTCTATATTATTATATAGGAGGACATAATTATGAAAACAATTGCGGTATTAACAAGCGGCGGCGACGCACCGGGCATGAATGCAGCTATTCGTGCGGTAGTACGTACAGCATGCGAAAACGGAATTAAGGTTTACGGTGTAGTTCGTGGCTATAACGGTCTTATCAATGGCGATTTCATTGAAATGGACCTTAGAAGCGTATCAGACATTATCAATCGTGGCGGTACTATCCTTTACTCTGCTCGTTCGGTTGAGTTTGCTACGGAAGAAGGTCTTAGAAAAGCAGTTCGTACCTGCCAGGAGCACGGCATTGAGGGCGTTGTTGTTATAGGCGGCGATGGTTCGTTCCGTGGTGCAAGAGACCTTAGCGAAAGAGGTATTCCTTGCGTAGGACTTCCGGGCACTATTGATAACGATATTGCTTGCTGTGATAACACTATCGGTTATGACACCTGCCTTAATACTATTATGGAAATGGTTGACCGTGTTCGTGATACAACAGAGTCGCATGACAGATGTACTGTTGTTGAAGTTATGGGTAGAAAGGCAGGCTATCTTGCACTTAATGCAGGTATTGCTTGCGGTGCTACTTCTATTCTTATTCCTGAAGTTGAATACGATGTTCAAGAGCATATTATTGAACGTATGGAGAAAACTCAGAGAACAGGCAAAAAACACTTTATTATTATTGTTGCCGAGGGTGTCGACGTTGATGTTCATGACCTTGCTAAGGAAATAGAGGCTAAGACCGGCGTTGAGTCACGTGCCTGTGTTCTCGGTCATATTCAGCGTGGCGGCTCTCCTACTGCTAAGGACAGAGTTCTTGCTACACGTATGGGTAACTATGCCGTTAAGCTTCTTATGAATAATATCGGCAATCGTGTTGTTGCCGCTCAAAAGGAAGACGTTGTTGATTACGATATCTTTGAGGCTCTTAATATGAAGAAGTCTATTGATATGAATCTTTATAACGTTGCTCACGAGGTTTCAATTTAACCGAGTGATAAAATAAAACGAAATATGAAGTATTTTTTAGGGTAGGGGTTTGCTTCTACCCTAAAGTTTTGCCCTTTGATTTTCAAAAAGCAATTAAAAGAAGATAAATAAAATAAAAATACTTATTAAAATTCTGTCAATAATAGTATAGGTGGTATTATGAAAAAAGCTATACGAATTACTGACGGAATTTTTGCGTTATGCCTTGTTATAATTTATTCTCTTGTTGCGTTCGGCAACTTTGTTTTGCCTGATAAAATAACTTCTTATTCAAACAAAAGAGTTGAATACAAAAGCATTTATTGGCTTGGTGACAGTTCGCTTTATCAGGTCGACTTTCAGAATAATTCCAAGGTATCGCCGAGTGAGAACGACATTAAGCTTTTGGGAATAATTCCCGTTAAAACGGCAAGTATTACCCAAAAGAAATCTAAAAAAGTGAACGTTAGCGGCGAAAGTTTCGGAATTAAACTTTATACCGACGGAGTAATTATCGTCGGTATTCGTGACGTCGAAACCGACAGCGGCAAGTGCAATCCTGCTAAAGATGCGGGGCTTGAAAAGGGCGATATAATCGTTGAAATAAACGGTAAAAAAATGTATTCTGCCACGAGCGTGACCGATATACTTAATGATAATAACGGCAAGGAATATAGTATTAAGGTTAAGCGAAACGGAAATTATAAAGAGTTTTCTTTAAAGCCTGCTTATTCCTCGGCGCAGGGGTGCTATAAGGTCGGCTTATGGGTCAGGGACTCAACGGCAGGAGTGGGAACCGTTACCTTTTATGATAAATCAACTAATTGTGTTGCGGCGCTCGGTCACCCGATAACCGATGTCGATACAAATGAAATTATGCCGATTTTGGACGGTGAAGCAGTAAAGGCGAATGTAACAAAAATTTATAAAAGCCGTGCCGGAGAGGCAGGCTCGCTTGCGTGTGAATTTACAAATGATACAATCGGTACTCTTAAAAAGAATTGCCAAAGCGGAATTTTCGGCAAATACACTTGCGATTTAAATGGCACTTATGAATATGAGGTCGCCTCAAATGATGAAATTGTCAAAGGCCCTGTTCAAATTCTTTGCACAACCGATTTGGGCAAGCCGCAGTTTTATAATGCGCAAATAACACGTATTTCTTATCGTGAAAATAAAAAAGGCAAAAATATGGTTGTAAAGATTACGGATAAGCGCCTGCTTGATAAAACTGGCGGAATAGTGCAGGGCATGAGCGGCTCGCCGATTATTCAAAACGGCAAGCTTGTCGGCGCACTTACTCACGTAATTGTTGATTCACCCGAAAAGGGCTATGCAATCTTCGCCGAGGATATGCTCGAAGAATTGTAAAATTAAACACATAATAATTAAAAAAGCAAACAAACAATCAATATATTGTGGTGCAAGCAGATATTCGCTTATCGCTTGCACCATATTTTTATTGTGCAGTTTTGACGAAATTTAAGCGTGAATTTTGTTAAAAATTACAAATTTTTAAAAACGCAAAAATTCTAAAAAAATTATTAAAAAAGTGTTGACAACAGGGGCTTTATAATATATAATAAACGAGCGTGTGAACGAGGTATAGTATATAAATATATATATTATATTTATGCTTCACCATAGATATGCGATGATGTATGAGGTTGCGCCATAACCCACGGCGGTAATTCATACGGAGTATGTCCGATTTTAAACCGGGCGAAACGAAGATGATTTGTAATCATCTGAACCGATAGGAAACTACAAGCTGTGACTTGCGAACGCAGATTTTCTGTGTATTCGTTCCTTATGCCCGAATGATGTCTTTTCATTCGGTTTTATTTAAAGAGAGGTTTGAAACACACGGGAGCGTGGTTGAAATATCGGTACTCGCACCATAATTTTTCAGGGAGGAAATAAAATGGCAGCAAGTAAAGTGAAGATTCGAATCAGACTTAAGGGCTATGATCACAGCTTAGTTGATCAGGCTGCTGAGAAGATTGTTGACACTGCAAAGAGAACAGGCGCTCAGGTTAGCGGTCCTATCCCTCTTCCGACAGAGATTGAAAAGGTAACAATCCTCAGAGCTGTTCATAAGTACAAGGACAGCCGTGAGCAATTCGAACAAAGAACACACAAAAGACTCATCGACATTCTCAGACCTTCAAACAAAACTGTTGAAGCTTTGACAAGTCTTGAGCTCCCAGCAGGCGTTGAGATTGAAATCAAGCTCTAATCGCAGCTGAGGTCATGTTGGGGAAACCCAACCAATAACCAAAAGGAGGAAATAAAACATGAAAAAAGGTCTTATCGGCAAGAAAATCGGCATGACTCAGATCTTTGACGAAGCAGGCAATGTAATTCCTGTAACAGTAGTTGAAGCCGGTCCTTGCACAGTAACACAGATTAAGACAGTGGAGAACGACGGTTATCAGGCTGTTCAGGTTGGTTTCGGTGATGTTAAGGTATCACGTGTAAACAAGCCAATGAAGGGTCACTTTGATAAAGCTGATGTAGCTCCAAAGAAAACACTTAAGGAATTCCGTCTCGAAAGCATTGATGGTATTGAGGTTGGTAACATTCTCAAGGCTGACACATTTGAGGTTGGCGAAATCGTTGATGTAAAGGGAACAAGCAAGGGTCACGGAACAGCAGGCGCAATCAAGCGTTGGAACTTCTCAAGACTCAGAATGACACACGGTACAGGTCCTAACCACCGTCACGCAGGTTCACTCGGTGCTTGTTCAAGCCCTTCAAGAGTATTCAAGGGTAAGAAGATGGCAGGTCACTACGGTCACGAAACAGTAACAGTTCAGAACCTCAAGATTGCTAAGGTTGATGCAGAAAACAATCTTATCGCAATCAAGGGTGCAATCCCGGGTCCTAAGGGCGGAATTGTTGTAATCGCAGACGCAGTTAAAGCTTAACGAAAGGAGAGATAAGTAATGGCACAGGTTCAGGTTTATAACCAGGAAGGTAAGAAAACCTCAAAATTAGAACTTGCAGATTCAGTATTCGGCATTGAGCCAAACGAATATGCAATGCATCTTGCAGTTGTTAGCTATCTTGCTAATCAGCGTCAGGGCACACAGTCAACTCTCACTCGTTCAGAAGTAAGCGGTGGCGGTGCAAAGCCTTGGAGACAGAAGGGTACCGGCAGAGCTCGTCAGGGTTCAACAAGAAGTCCACAGTGGACACACGGCGGTATCGCTCTTGGTCCTAAGCCAAGAAAATATACAGTAAATCTTAACAAGAAGGTTAAGAGACTCGCTATGAAGTCTGCACTTTCATCAAAGGTTGCAGCAGGCGAGATTATGGTTGTTAATAAGGTTGAGTTTGACGGCATTAAAACAAAGAATGTTGTTGCAATGCTCAAGGGCCTTAAGGCAGCTAAGAAGACTCTCATCATCACAGCTGAGAGCAATGAACAAATTTACAAGAGCGCTCGTAACATCGAAGGTGTTAAGGTTGCTACAGTAAACACACTTTGCGTTTATGATATCCTTAACTGCGATTCATTCGTTGTTCTTAAGGACGCAGCAAAGAAGATTGAGGAGGTATATGCATAATGAGAACTGCTCAGGATATTATTCTTAAGCCAATCATCACTGAGGAATCAATGATGGGTATTATGACAAAGAAGTATACCTTCAAGGTTGCAAAGGATGCAAACAAAATCGAAATCGCTAAGGCTGTTGAGGCTGTTTTCCCTGGCACAAAGGTTGCTAAGGTAAACACAATGAACGTTAGAGGCCAGAAGCGTCGTCAGGGTATGCACGAGGGCTACACTCCATCTTGGAAGAAGGCAATCGTTACTCTTACAGAAGATTCAAAGGAAATTGAATTCTTCAACGATATGATGTAATCACAACCTATATATAATTAGTATATAACATAAAGTATTTCGGATGATGAGGTATGAAAGGTGCCATCCTTTCGCAAAGTTATCCGGAAAGGAGAAAAATAATGGCAATTAAGAATTATAAGCCGACCACTCCTTCACGTAGAAATATGTCAGTAACTGATTATTCTTCACTCTCAAAGGTTGCTCCTGAAAAATCTCTTCTTGAGCCTCTCAATAAGAAGTCAGGCCGTAACTCTTACGGAAGAATCACAGTTCGTCATCGTGGCGGCGGAAACAGAAGAAAATATCGTGTAATCGATTTCAAGAGAAACAAGCTTGATATGCCTGCAACTGTTAAGACCATTGAATATGATCCAAACAGAAGTGCACATATCGCTCTTATTCAGTATGAAGACGGTGTAAAGAGCTACATTACAGCTCCTGAAGGTCTTAAGGTTGGCGACACTGTTATGGCAGGTCCTAACGCAGACATCGTAGCAGGTAACGCTCTTGCACTTAAAGATATGCCTGTAGGTACAATCGTTCATAACGTAGAGCTTTATCCGGGCAACGGTGCTCAGCTTGCTCGTTCAGCAGGTAACAGCGCTCAGCTTATGGCTCTCGAAGGTGCTTATGCACTTCTCAGACTTCCTTCAGGCGAGCTTCGTAACGTACCGAGAGATTGTATGGCAACAGTTGGTGTTGTTGGTAACACTGACCACGCTAATGTTAAAATCGGTAAAGCAGGTCGTAAGCGCAACATGGGTTGGAGACCTACCGTTCGTGGTTCTGTAATGAACCCTAACGATCACCCTCACGGTGGTGGTGAAGGTAAGTCACCTGTCGGCCGTCCTGGTCCTTGCACTCCTTGGGGCAAGCCTGCTCTCGGTTATAAGACACGTAATAAGAAGAAGGCATCTAACAAGATGATCGTTCGCCGTCGTAACGGTAAATAAGAAGAAAGGAGAAGATTAACTAATGAGTAGAAGTACAAAAAAGGGTGCTTATGTAGAAGACAGCCTTTATAAGAAAGTAGAAGCTCTTAATGCTTCAGGCGACAAGCAGATTATCAAAACTTGGTCAAGAAGTTCAACAATCTTCCCTGAATTCGTAGGACACACATTTGCTGTTCATGACGGAAGAAAGCATGTTCCTGTATATGTTACAGAGGATATGGTTGGACACAAGCTCGGTGAATTTGCACCGACAAGAACATTCAGAGGCCACGCAGGCTCAAAGACATCTAAGTAATCGAAAGGAGAATTATTATGGAAGCAACAGCAAAAGCAACTTATGTCCGTATCTCCCCTCGAAAGGTGCAGATTGTTCTTGATCTTATCAGAAATCAGCCTGCTGACAAGGCAATGGCTATTCTTCAGTACACACCGAAAGCTGCTTGCGAGCCTGTTATGAAGGTTCTTAAGTCAGCAATCGCAAATGCTGAGAACAATAACAATATGGACACATCAAGATTAGTAGTAAGCTACTGCAACGCAACTGCAGGTCCTACTCTTAAGAGAATTCAGGCAAGAGCACAGGGCAGAGCTTACAGAATCAATAAGAGAACATCACACATCACAATTACCGTTAAGGAATTGGAAGACTAAGCGAGGAGGAAAGTTAAATGGGACAGAAATGTAATCCAACCGGTTTAAGAATCGGTGTTATCAAAAACTGGGACTCTCGCTGGTATGCAAAGAAGGGCGAGTTCGGTGATACACTTGTAGAGGACTACAAGCTTCGTAATTACCTTCTTGATTCTCTTCACGGCGCAGGTGTTCCAAAGGTAGAAATCGAAAGAGATGCTAAGAGAGTAAGAATCAACATCCATTGTGCAAAGCCGGGTATGGTTATCGGTAAGCAGGGTGCTGAAATCGAAAAGCTCAAGGCAGTATGTGCAAAGAAGCTCGGCAAAGATGCTAACGAAGTTTTCATCAACATCGTTGAAATCAAGCAGCCGGACCTCAATGCAACACTTGTAGCACAGTCAGTTGCTCAGCAGCTTGAAAGACGTGTATCTTTCAGAAGAGCAGTTAAGGGTGCTATCAGAAATACAATGAGACTTGGTGCTCGTGGTATTAAGATTATGGTTTCAGGCAGAATCGGCGGTGCAGAAATCGCTCGTTCAGAAACTTATAAAGAGGGTACAATTCCACTTCAGACAATTCGTGCTGACATTGATTATGGTTTTGCAGAAGCAAACACAACCTATGGTAAGATTGGTGTTAAGACATGGATTTATCAAGGTGAGGTACTCCGTGAATCTCGTAATAAGAGAAGATCAAATCGTAGAGAAGGGGGAAGAAAGTAATGCTTTTACCTAAGCGTGTAAAACACAGAAAGCAGCACAGAGGTCGTATGACCGGCGTAGCTACTCGAGGCAATAAGGTAACTTACGGTGAATATGGTTTGCAGACAACTGAGCCTGCATGGATTACCGCAGCACAGATTGAAGCTGCCCGTATCGCAATGACACGTTACACAAAGCGTGGCGGTAAAGTATGGATCAAAATATTCCCTGATAAGCCGATTACAGCAAGACCTGCCGATACTCGTATGGGTAAAGGTAAAGGTAATGTTGACTACTGGGTAGCAGTAGTAAAGCCGGGCAGAGTAATGTTCGAGCTTGGCGGTGTTGACGAAGCAACAGCTCGTGAGGCTTTGCGTCTTGCCGCAAACAAACTTCCTGTTAAATGTAAGTTTGTAAAGAAAGAAGAAGAGGGAGGCGAGCAGTAATGAAAGCATCAGAAATCAAGGCTCTTTCAGCAGAACAGAGAACAAAGAAGCTTGCAGAATTAAAAGAAGAGCTCTTCAACCTTCATTTCCAGCAGGCAATCAATCAGCTCGACAACCCTATGAGAATTAAAGCTGTCAAGAAAGATATCGCTCGCATCAAGACTGTTGAGCGTCAAATCGAACTTGAGAGCGCTAATTCTTAATAAAGGAGGTAACTGTTAAATGGAAAGAAACCTCAGAAAGACAAGAGTAGGTATCGTAACAAGCGACAAGATGGATAAGACAGTTGTTGTAACAATCAAGAACAGAGTTCGTCATCCACTTTACAACAAGATTGTAAACGATACAGTTAAGTACAAGGCACACGACGAAAACAACGAATGCGGTGTTGGCGATAAGGTTCTTATTATGGAATGTCGTCCATACAGCAAGGATAAGAGATGGCGTGTGGTTGAAATCATTGAGAAGGCTAAATAATCGTTACGATTTACAGCTTTTTTAAATAATTTAGTCAATAAAATAATAACTGCAACATAGCAAAGTGTTATTTTGCAGTACGAAGGAGGAAAATGCTGTGATACAACAGGAAAGTCGTCTTAAAGTAGCAGACAACACAGGCGCTAAAGAGCTTCTTTGCATCAGAGTATTAGGCGGTTCAGGCAGAAGATATGCAAATATCGGCGATGTAATCGTTGCTAGTGTAAAGAAAGCAGCACCGGGTGGCGTTGTTAAAAAGGGCGAAGTTGTTAAGGCAGTCATCGTTCGTACAACTAAAGGTGTACGTCGTGACGACGGTCAGTATATTCGTTTTGATGAAAATGCTGCCGTAATTATCAGAGAGGATAAAACCCCTCGTGGCACCCGTATTTTTGGACCAGTAGCTCGTGAGCTTCGTGAAAAGGATTATATGAAAATCCTTTCTCTCGCTCCGGAAGTTCTTTAATGGAGGTGCGCTAATATGAGTAAAATGTTTGTAAAGTCCGGTGATACTGTAGTAGTACTCAGCGGTAAGTCAAAGGGCGTTAAGGGCGAAGTTGTCGCTGTAAGTCCTGCTGAAGGCAAGGTTATCGTTAAGAAGGTAAACGTTGTTACAAAGCACGTTAAGCCTAAGAAGATGGGCGAGCCGGGCGGCCTTATTGAAGTAGAATCAGCTCTTTATGCATCAAAAGTACAGCTCGTATGTCCTAAGTGCGGCGAAGCTACACGTGTAGGTCATAAAAAGGGCGGCATCCGTGTTTGTAAGAAATGCGGTAACGAATTTTAAGTAAGGGAGGAACATAACAATGTCTGTTTTAAAAGAAACATATAAGAGCGAAATCGCTCCAGCGTTGATGAAGAAATTCGGATACAAGTCTGTTATGCAAATCCCAAAGCTTGACAAGATTGTAATCAATGTTGGTTGCGGTGAAGCCCGTGAAAATTCAAAGGTAGTAGACGCTATCATTAATGACCTTCAAATCATTACAGGTCAAAAGCCGGTTATCTGCCGTGCGAAGAAGTCAGTTGCTAACTTCAAACTTCGTGAAGGTATGCCAATCGGTGTTAAAGTTACTCTTCGTGGTGACAGAATGTATGAATTCCTTGAGAGATTCTTCAATTTGGCACTTCCGAGAGTTCGTGACTTCAGAGGTATCAACCCTAACTCATTCGATGGCCGTGGTAACTATGCTATGGGTATCAAAGAGCAGTTGATTTTCCCTGAAATCGAGTATGACAAGATTGATGCTGTTCGTGGTATGGACATCATCATGGTAACAACTGCAAACACAGATGAAGAGGGCAGAGAGCTCCTTAAGCTCCTCGGCGCTCCATTCTCAGAGTAAGGAGGGATTATCGTGGCAAAAACATCTATGAAAGTCAAGGCTGCAAAGCCTGCAAAGTATTCAACAAGACAGTACAACAGATGCAAAATCTGCGGTAGACCTCATGCTTATCTTCGTAAGTACGGTGTATGCAGAATTTGCTTCAGAGAGCTCGCTCATAAGGGCGAAATCCCCGGAGTAAAGAAGTCATCTTGGTAAGAACTGAGAATTGCTAATTAAATAAGGAGGAATTATCAATGCATATTACAGATCCAATCGCTGATATGCTTACAAGAATTCGTAATGCAAATTCAGCAAAGCACGATACAGTAGATATTCCTGCGTCAAACATGAAGAAGGCAATTGCTCAGATTCTTGTTGATGAAGGTTATATCAAAAACTATAAATTAATTGAAGACGGCAAGCAGGGTGTTATTCGTGTAACACTTAAGTACGGCGAAGGTAAGAGCCAGGTTATCACTGGTCTTCGCAGAGTTTCAAAGCCGGGTCTTCGTATTTATTCAAACGTTGAAGAAATGCCTAAGGTTATGAAGGGTCTCGGTGTTGCAATCGTTTCAACTTCAAAGGGCATTATGACAGACAGAGAAGCTCGCAAGCAGAATGTCGGCGGCGAAGTTTTAGCATTCATTTGGTAAGGAGGTACAGTCAGGATGTCACGTATCGGTTTAAAACCTATTACAATTCCTGCCGGTGTTGATGTAAATGTCAACGGTGCAACTGTTACCGTAAAGGGACCTAACGGTACTCTTTCAATGGATGCACATCCAAATATGACAGTCAGCGTTGAGGGCAGTGAAATTATCGTTAGCAGACCTAACGATGCAAAAGAAAACAGATCACTTCACGGTTTAACCCGTACACTTATCCACAATATGGTTGTAGGTGTTACAGAGGGATTCAAGAAAAACCTTGAAGTTAACGGTGTCGGTTACCGTGTTCAGATGCAGGGCAACAAGCTTGTAATGAACCTCGGTTTCTCACATCAGGTTACAATGGAAGCTCCAGAAGGTATTAAGGTAGAATGTCCTTCAGCAAACGCTATCGTAATTAGCGGTGCTGATAAGCAGATGGTAGGTCAGTTCGCAGCTCAGGTTCGTGAAAAGAGACCACCAGAGCCATACAAGGGCAAGGGTATCAAGTATGCCGAAGAGCATATCCGTCGTAAAGAAGGAAAAGCAGGTAAGAAATAAGGGAAGGAGTGAAATACAATGGTTTCAAGACAAGACGCCAATAAGGCAAGACAAAAGCGCCACACAAGAGTTCGTGGTAAAATCAGCGGTACTGCTGAATGTCCAAGACTTAACGTATATCGCTCTCTCAGCAATATTTACGTGCAGTTAATCGACGATGTTGCAGGTGTAACAATTGCATCAGCTTCAACTGTTGAAAAGGAATTCACACAGTACGGCGGTAACGTAGAAGCAGCTAAGGCTGTTGGTAAGACATTAGCAGAAAGAGCTAAGGCAAAGGGCATTGAAGAATGTGTATTTGACCGTGGCGGTTACGTATATCACGGACGTGTTGCTGCAGTAGCAGACGGCGCTCGTGAAGGCGGACTTAAGTTCTAACGAAGGAGGTAAATTTTTATGGCAAAGATTGACGTATCTTCAATGGAACTTGAAGAAAGAGTTGTTACTATCAACCGTGTATCAAAGACTGTAAAGGGCGGTAGAATTTTCAAATTCGCAGCACTTGTAGTTGTCGGTGACGGTAACGGTCTTGTAGGCTTCGGTATCGGTAAGTCAGGCGAAGTTCCTGATGCAATCCGTAAGGGTATCGAGGATGCAAAGAAAAATGTAATTAAGGTTGCTCTTAAGGGAACAACAATTCCTCATGAGATTAAGGGTAAGTTCGGCGCAGGTGAGGTTCTCCTTATGCCTGCTCCAAAGGGTACCGGTGTTATCGCCGGCGGTCCTGTTCGTGCTGTTGTTGAAACAGTAGGTATCAAGGATATCAGAACAAAGGCTATCCGTTCAAATAACCCTTGCAATGTAGTAAGAGCTACTATTAATGGTTTAAGCCAGCTTCGTACAGCTGATGAAGTTGCAGCAGTACGTGGCAAAGCAACAAAAGAAATTTTAGGTTAAGGAGGGTGGAATAATGGCAGACATTAAAATCAAGCTTACAAAGAGCTTAATCGGCAGTAAGAAAGACCAGATTGCCACAGCCCACTCTCTCGGTCTTCGCAAAATCGGCAACGTAACAGTTCAGCCTGATAATGCACAGACACAGGGTAAGCTTGCAAAGATTGCTCACCTTGTAACTATCGTAGAAGAATAAGGGGAGGTGCAGATAATATGAAATTACATGAACTTTCTCCTGCTGAGGGCTCTAAGAAGAGCGTAAAGAGAATTGGCAGAGGTACTGCTTCAGGTCAAGGCAAGACAGCCGGCAAAGGACAGAAGGGCCAGAAATCACGTTCAGGCTACAGCAGACGTCCTGGTTTTGAAGGCGGTCAGATGCCACTTCAAAGAAGAGTTCCTAAGAGAGGATTTAACAACATCTTCGCTACTGAATATGCAGTCGTAAATCTTTCAACACTTAATGACAGATTTGAGGACGGCGCTACAGTTGATGCTCAGAGTCTTAAGGACGCAGGTGTTATTAAAAAGGCACTTGACGGTGTTAAGGTTCTTGGAAAAGGCGAAATCACTAAGGCAATCACAGTAAAAGTTGCTGCAATCAGTGAGTCGGCTAAGGCAAAGATTGAAGCTGCAGGTGGCAAGGTGGAGGTGCTCTAATGATTAAAACCATGATTAATGCGTGGAAAGTGCCTGACATTCGCAAAAAGCTTTTGTTCACAGCATTTATCATCCTCGTTTTCAGAATAGGTTCAGTCATTCCCGTACCTTTCCTTAACATTGTTGATGAAATCAATGTCGGTAAGGGCAACACAATTCTCACTTATTTGAGCTTGATGACAGGTAGTGCATTCACATACGGTACTATTTTCGCTATGTCAATCACTCCGTACATCAACTCTTCAATCATCATTCAACTTCTCGCAGTGGCAATCCCGTCACTCGAGAGATTACAGAAGGAAGGCGAAGAAGGCAGAAAGAAGCTTGCTTCTATTACTCGTTTCGTAACAGTTGCACTCGGTATTCTTCAGTCTATCGCTTATTACTTCTATCTTCGTACAAACAACTACCTTATGACTGATTCAAACGGTGCTCAGTTCACAGGTTTTGACGCAGTTTTCCAGGCACTTGTTATTGTACTTGTTTTAACAGCAGGCACAGCAGTTATTATGTGGCTCGGTGAGCAGATTACTATCAGCGGTATCGGTAACGGTATTTCCATTATCCTTTTCGCAGGTATTGTATCTCGTTTCCCAACCCTCATTAAGCAGCTCTTCCAGTATCTCGATACAGGCAGACTTGTTTATAAAATCCTTGTTCCTGTAGTTATCGTATGCTTCTTGCTTATGATTGCATACATCGTATTTATGGATAATTCTGAGAGAAGACTTCCGATTTCTTACGCAAAACGTGTAGTCGGCAGAAAGATGATGGGCGGTCAGTCAACTCATATGCCTATTAAGGTTAATATGAGCGGCGTACTTCCTGTAATCTTCGCTTCATCAATTCTCTCTCTTCCTGGAACAGTTCAAATGTTCCTTTCGGCTGATAAGTATGAAGGCACTTTCTGGGAAAAGTTCTTTAAGGCATTCCAGGGTGACTCTTGGTGGTACGCAGCAATGTACTTCCTTCTTATCATCTTCTTTGCTTATTTCTACAGTACAATTCAGTACAACCCAATTGAAATGGCAAACAACTTGCGTAAAAACAACGGCGCAATTCCGGGTATTAGACCGGGTAAGCCGACCTCTGATTACATTCTCAGAGTTCTTTCAAGGCTTACACTTATCGGTGCTTTGATGCTTTCGGTTATCGCACTCTTCCCAATCGTTTACTCACTTATCTGTGATGCGGCTATCAAGCCACTTGCAGAAGGCGGCAAAGATGGCGGAATGACAATCTCTCTCGGCGGTACATCACTTATCATTATGTGCGGTGTTGCACTTGAGACAGTTCGTCAGTTAGAGTCGCAGATGATGATGCGCCACTACAAAGGCTTCCTTGACTAATAACTAATAGGAGTATTAAATATGAAACTTATTCTTCTCGGTGCTCCGGGTGCCGGCAAAGGTACTCAGGCAGAAAAGATTGTTGAAAAATACGGTATTCCGGCAATTTCAACAGGTAATATTCTTCGTGCAGCCGTAAAAGACGGCACAGAAATGGGACTTAAGGCTAAATCGTTTATGGACGCAGGACAGCTTGTTCCCGACGAGGTTGTTATCGGTATTATCAAGGACAGACTTAAAGAAAAAGATTGCGAAAACGGCTTCATTCTCGATGGCTTCCCAAGAACAATTCCTCAAGCTCAGGCTCTTTTAGATTCAGGTGTTGATATTGATAAGGTGCTTGATATTGAGGTTCCTGACGAAGCAATCACTAAGAGAATGAGCGGCCGCCGTGTTTGCTCAAAATGCGCTAATTCTTATCACGTTGAGTATAAGAAGCCTAAGGTTGAAGGCGTATGCGATGCTTGCGGCGGAGAACTTATTCAGCGTAAGGACGATGCTCCTGAAACTGTTCTTGCTCGTTTGGCTGAATATCACCAAATGACAGAACCGCTTAAAGATTTCTACAAAAAGCTTGGTAAGCTTACAGTTGTAGAAGGACAGGAAGAAGTTGCAGATACAACTGCACTCGTTTACGCTGCGTTGGAGGATTAACATGATAGTGCTAAAAAGCAGCCGTGAGCTTGAACTTATGAAAGAAGCTTGTCAAATTTCGGCTGAAGCATTAATGGTAGCAGGCGAGGCAGTAAAGCCGGGCGCTTCTACCAAGGAAATTGATGAGATTGCATACAAGTTTATCAAAAAACACGGTGCAACTCCTAACTTTTTAAACTACGGTGGATTTCCTGCTACCGCATGTATATCTATAAATGATGAAGTTATCCACGGCATCCCAAGGGCTGACAGAATTCTCAAAGAGGGTGACATTGTCAGCATCGATTTGGGTGCGGCTAAAAACGGATACAACGGCGACAATGCTGCTACATTTGCTTGCGGAACTGTAAGTGACGAGGCAAAGCGGCTGATGGATACTACTCGTGAAAGCCTTTATAAAGGTATTGAGCAAGCAGTTCCAGGCAACAGAATCGGCGATATCGGTCACGCAGTACAGGAGTATTGCGAAGCACGTGGGTACGGCGTTGTACGTGACTTTGTCGGTCACGGCGTCGGTACTAAACTTCATGAAGAACCAAGCGTACCAAACTTCGGTCACGCAGGCCGTGGTATCAGACTGTTACCCGGAATGACATTGGCAATTGAACCAATGATTAATCTGGGAACCTACAAGGTTAAACAGCTTTCAGACGGTTGGACCGTCAAAACCGCTGACGGCAAACTTGCTGCTCATTTTGAGCACTCAATTGCGATTACGCCAAACGGTCCTGTTATATTAACAAAAGTCTGAGGCTTTAATCAATTGCTGGCGATTACGCCGTAATGTGATTCCAGTTAAATTAAAAACATCAATCGTAAATAATTAAATTTTAGCGAGGTATAAGATGTCAAAGTCAGATATGATAGAAGTTGAGGGTACCGTGGTTGAAGTGTTACCTAATACAACTTTTAAAGTAACATTACAAAATGACCACATCATTATAGCCCACATCAGCGGGAAGCTGAGAATGAATAATATTCGTATTCTTCCCGGTGACAAGGTAACGATTGAGATGTCCCCATACGATCTTACTAAGGGTCGTATAATATGGCGCTCAAAGTAATAATTAGGAGGATATTCAGAATGAAAGTAAGACCTTCTGTAAAGAAAATTTGCGAAAAGTGCAAAGTAATAAAGCGCAATGGAAAAGTAATGGTTATCTGTGAAAATCCAAAGCACAAACAGCGTCAGGGCTAATCCTGAATTAATAATCGGAGGTAAACTGTAAAATGGCACGTATTTCAGGTGTTGACTTACCTAATGACAAGAGAGTTGAAATCGGCCTTACCTATATTTACGGTATCGGTCGCACAACCTCTAATGAAATCATCAAAGCAACAGGCATCAATCCTGACACCCGTTGCAGAGATTTAACAGAAGATGATGTTAAAAAGCTCAGCGATTATATCACTCACAACCTCACAGTTGAAGGTGACCTTCGCAGAAATACAGCATTTGACATTAAGAGACTTATAGAAATCGGTTGCTATCGTGGCGTAAGACATAGAAAGGGTCTCCCTGTAAGAGGTCAGACTTCTAAGAACAATGCACGTACACGTAAGGGTCCTAAGAAGACTATAGCAAACAAGAAGAAATAGTAGGAGGAACAAATAAGTATGGCTACTAAGAAGACCACAGGCTCACGTAAGCGTCGTGAGAAGAAGAACATCGAGCGTGGTGCTGCCCATATCCAATCAACCTTCAACAACACAATCGTAACTATTACCGATATGAACGGTAACGCTGTTTCTTGGGCTTCTGCCGGAGAAATGGGCTTCCGTGGTTCAAGAAAATCAACTCCGTTTGCTGCTGCTACTGCTGCTGAAACTGCTGCAAAGGCTGCTATGGAGCATGGTATGAAATATGTTGAAGTATACGTTAAGGGACCTGGCTCAGGTAGAGAATCTGCTATCAGAGCTCTTCAAACAGCCGGCTTAGAAGTAAGTCTTATCAAAGATGTTACTCCTATCCCACATAACGGCTGTCGTCCACCAAAAAGACGTCGTGTATAGTTTATTGGAGGTGTAGTAAAGATATGGCAAAGAATTCAGAACCTATTGCAAAGCGTTGCAAAGCACTCGGTATTTCACCGGCTGTTATGGGTTATACAAATAAGGATACATTCAGAAATTCTTATAGTAAGAATCGCCGTAAGAAGAGCGAATATGCTATGCAGCTCAATGAGAAGCAGAAAGTTAAGTTCATCTACGGTATTCTTGAAAAGCAGTTCCACACCTATTATGAGAAGGCTGCAAAGGCTCAGGGACAGACAGGTGCAGTTCTTCTTACAATGATTGAAACCCGCCTTGATAACGTTGCTTTCAGAACAGGCTTTTGTAAGACTCGTCGTGAAGCAAGACAGGCAGTTTCTCACGGTCATTTCACCGTAAACGGCAAGAAAGTAAACATTCCATCTTATCTCGTTAAGGCAGGAGATGTTATCGCAGTCGTTGACAAGAGCAAGGATAACGGCAGATTTAAGCTTGTTAAGGAAGAGGGCGCTTACGGCACCGCTCCTAAGTGGCTTGAAGTAAACCCGGCTGAACTCACAGCAAAGGTTGTTGCATTACCTCAGCGTGATGACATTGATTATCCTGTTGAAGAGCATTTAATCGTTGAGTTCTACTCTAAATAATAGTGTTTGGCTGTTATTTAGCGAAAACAAAATACAACATTTTATTAGGAGGCTTTTAAATGATCGAAATTGATAAGCCTAAAATCGAGATTGTAGACGTTTCTACTGTCGGAAGCCGCAGCACGGGTAGATTTGTTGTTGAACCTCTTGAAAGAGGTTTTGGCACAACTCTCGGTAACGGAATGAGAAGAGTTCTTCTTTCTTCTCTTCCGGGATATGCTATCACTTCCGTTAAGATTGATGGTGTTTTACACGAATTTTCAACAATTCCGCACGTTAAGGAAGATGTTACTGAGATCGTTCTTAACCTCAAAAATGTTATCTTAAAGATACATGATGAGATGCCCAAGACCCTTTACATTGAGGCTTCGGGTGAGGGCGAAATTACTGCTGCTGATATTAAGCATGACGCAGACGTTGAAATTCTTAATCCTGACCTTCACATTGCTTATCTTGATGAAGGTGCAAGTGTAAATATGGAACTTACTGCTAATCACGGCAGAGGATATGTTCCTTGCGACCGCAATAAGCAGCTTATGGATTTACCAATCGGCACTATTGCTATTGATTCAATCTATACTCCTGTTTTAAAGGTTAATTACACAGTAGAAAACACACGTGTAGGTCAGCAAACTGACCTTGATAAGCTCATTCTCGACGTTGAGACAGACGGTACTATTCCGGCTGACGAGGCAGCTTCACTTGCTGCTAAAATTCTCAATGACCATCTTATGCTCTTTGTTGACCTTTCTGAAGAGATTGGTAATCAAGACATTATGGTTGAAAAGGATGACGATAATAAGGAAAAAGTTCTTGAAATGACTATTGAGGAGCTTGACCTTTCTGTTCGTTCGTTCAACTGTCTTAAGAGAGCAGGCATTAATACAGTAGAAGATTTAATTGGTAAATCTGAAGAAGATATGATGAAAGTTAGAAACCTTGGCCGTAAGTCACTTGATGAAGTCGTAGCTAAGCTCGGCTCATTAGGTTTCGGACTTGCTAAGGATGAGGACTAAAGGAGGGAATTTCAATGCCAGGTAGCAGAAAGTTAGGACGTCCTACTGACCATAGAAAATCTATGCTCAGAGGTATGGTTACTTTTCTTTTAGAAAACGGCAAGATTGAAACTACCGTTACAAGAGCAAAAGAAGTTCGTGCAATGACTGAGAAAATGATTACTCTCGGCAAGAACGATACTCTTCATTCAAAAAGACAGGTTCTTTCTTATGTAACTAAGGAAGACGTAGTTAAGAAGCTTTTTGATGAAATTGCTCCTAAGTATGCAGACAGAAACGGCGGTTATTGCCGTATTATCAAAACAGGCCCTCGTCGTGGTGACGCAGCAGAGATGTGCATCATCGAGCTTGTTGACTGATAATACCTAAATAATATAATTAAGGACTTAGAGTTATGCTCTAAGTCCTTTTTTGTTTGTAAAAAATGTCAAATTGAATGTATGTGAAGTCGATAATTATATTACGTTGCGGAATAATCATAAATATAAAGTGTGTTGGTATCAACGTCAAATATAAGCGCGCGATAGAAATCGAAATCATAATTGGCGAGCGTATCAAAATTAAGCTTTGTTTGAAGCTTATCGCATTCGGTATTATACAATGCAAAATAGCCATCACTTACCGCCTTGTAGCTGCCAAAATCCTCTATCAATGTGTCACAAAGAATGTCGAAATTGTTTTGCGCATTCGGTATTTTTACAAATTCTCCGTTTTCAAACGATTTGAAATGTTCAATCAGCTTTTTGCGCTCCTTTTCTGTTACGCTTACCTTGTAGGCTCTGACGTAATCTGCTTTATCACTCTTGCTTTCTGTCATTTCAAAATCGGACTTAATGAAATCTATTTGAAAATAGGCTAAAGTGTTTTCATAATTATCCTTTTCAGTCGGTGAGCAGGCACTAAAAAGCAACGTGAATATAAGTAGGGGAGTAATTAAAAATAAAAGTCTTTTCATAGTTTTACCTCCAACTTGATTTTAACAGATATAAGAGAATAAGTAAAGCAAAAAATAAGGGCTTGCAATTTGCAAACCCTTAAATTATTAATTATCAAAGTTTATTATTTTTCAGCGTACTTGTTTTCGCCATACCAGCTATACATTGAACGAATCTTTTCGCCAACTTGCTCAAGCTGATGATTAGCTTCCATCTCTCTCTTAGCCTTGAAGTGAGCCCAACCGTTGTTAGCCTCTGTGATGAACTTAGAAGCGAATGTACCGTCCTGAATTTCATCAAGAATCTTCTTCATTTCCTTCTTAGTTTCGTCAGTAACAAGTCTCTTACCTGTCTCATAATCACCGAACTCAGCAGTATTAGAAATTGAATATCTCATTTCCTTAAAGCCGCCTGCATAGATAAGGTCAACGATAAGCTTCATTTCGTGGATACATTCAAAGTAAGCATTTCTTGGGTCATAACCAGCTTCAACAAGTGTTTCAAAACCGGCTTTCATAAGAGCTGTTACACCGCCGCAAAGAACAGCTTGCTCACCGAAGAGGTCAGTTTCAGTTTCGCACTTAAATGTTGTTTCAAGAAGAGCTGCACGAGCGCCGCCGATACCTGCACCGTAAGCGAGAGCGATATCCCAAGCATGACCTGTAGCATCTTGATATACAGCAACAAGGCAAGGAGTACCTTTACCTTCTTTGTATTCTGAACGAACTGTGTGGCCCGGAGCCTTAGGAGCAATCATAAATACATCTACATTTGCAGGTGGAACGATTTGCTTGAAGTGAATGTTAAAGCCATGAGCAAATGCAAGAGCCATACCTTCTGTAAGGTTCGGTTCGATATCCTTCTTGTAAATAGCTGCCTGCTTCTCATCCGGAGCAAGAACCATAACAATGTCTGCAGCCTTGACTGCGTCAGCAGTTTCCATTACCTTTAAGCCAAGGTCTTCAACCTTTTTCCAAGATTTTGAGCCTTTGTAAAGGCCAACGATTACGTTTACACCGCTTTCGTGAAGATTAAGTGCATGTGCGTGGCCCTGTGAACCAAAGCCTACGATAGCAACAGTCTTACCTGAAAGAACGTCAAGATTACAATCTGATTCGTAAAAAAGTCTAGCTTCTGCCATTTTTGTTTCCTCCAAAAATAATAATTATTTATTTAATATTTTAAATATTTGTGGTGTTCGGTTGTCCGACCACTCGCTAAATATCTTTTACAATTGTCATTATAACTTGTCTGTTGTCTAATGTCAATACCTATTTTGATTTTTTTGCAAGCCTTCCATAGCGTGAATGATATGAAGCCTCATAGCTGTTCTTGCGCCATCGGGATTTCTCTTTTTAATAAAATCCATAATCAGTCTGTCGTCGCTCATATTATCTTTGCTGACGTCGCTGTCCTTCATCATAACAACAACACCTTTTCTGATTGCGTTAAATATAATAGGAATGAATTGCTTTACAAAAGCGTTATGAGTTGCGTTTGCGATACTCTCGTGAAATTTTTGTTCTTCAACAGTTCTGTCCTCACCCGAAAGTATCTTCTTTTCAACCGCTTCGCCGCATTCACAGATTATTTTTATTTCCTCGTCGGTAGCCCTTGAAGCCGCATAATAAGCGCAATCCGGTTCAAACATAAGCCTCATTTCAAACAAGTCGTCAAGCCCTGAGGTTATATCGCTTAAATCGTTTGAATCTATAATAGTGTTTGAAGTTACAAATGTGCCTTTGCCACGCTTTATTTCAAGTATACCATAGGTGGTAAGTATTTTTACCGCTTCTCTGAGGGTAGAACGGCTTACTCCGAGTTCAGCGGCAAAATCGTTTTCGTTAGGCAACTTGTCGCCAACGGAAAAGCGTTCCTCTTCTTCTATCATTTTTAATATCTGATTTGCAGTGCTGTCTGCAAGTCTTGATGAATTGCCCATATAAACACCTCTTGAGTTGTATGATAACACAACTTGCATATAAAAGTCAATACGTTGTCGGACATCTTACAACAAAAATTCCTTTTAGGTCTGCTTTTATTTGTTCAAAACAACGATTTTAACTATATTACTTGTAAATTGTGAACAATTGCTATATTATTAGTATATAAAATATTTTACCTAAAAATATCGGTCTTGGAGGTGTTGAAGATGAATAAGGTAACAAGACTTAAATATTATATTGAATCGCTTTGCATTTACGATTTTGAGGATGATGACGTTTTCTCTGCTTTATATGATTTGCTTTGCGACGATGAAGAGGACACGGTAGCACTTCAAAGTTACTTTTTTAAGGAGCTTGCAAAAAGCGAATCGCTTAAAAGGCATATTTCACGCTTGATTTTAACCAATGACAATATTTTTACTAAAGCGGCATGCGCAGGAAAAGTAAATGAACTTTCAATTGCAGTCATAAATGCGGTTAAAAGCGACCTTGCAAAACTTGAAGAAATCGCTTCTCTTACCGCACAGGACATTTTGGCAGATATTGATGATGAGGATATTAAGGAAATCCTTTTAACTTTACCGGGCTGGGAGGTAGGCAAGCCGCTTGCTCCGTTAGATTCTCATTGGGACAGGCAACTTGACGAACTTATTAAGTATCACAGAGAAAACGGCTACGGTATTTATGCCAAAAATATTGCATTTACTTGGAGAGATGAGGAAATCACTCCGGTTAATTCCATTGATCCTATCCGTCTTACAGATTTGAAAAATTACGAACTTCAAAGAAATAAGGTTATTGATAATACCGAAAGCTTTATCGCAGGTCATCCGGCTAATAACGTTTTGCTTTACGGTGACAGGGGAACGGGCAAAAGCTCAACAGTTCACGCAATTTTGAATGAGTATTGGCAACAGGGACTTCGTATGATTGAAATTCCTAAGAGTGCTGTTGCCGACCTTTCGCTTATTCGTGAGCAAATTGCCGATTCACCGATGAAATTTATTATTTATATTGATGATTTAAGTTTCGATTCTAACGATACCTCGTTTAGCGAACTTAAGGCAGCTCTTGAAGGTTCGCTTTCGGGCAAACAGCCGAATACTATTATATATGCAACGTCTAACAGACGTCATTTGATTAAGGAAAATTTCTCTGACAGGGAAAATGATGTTAATAAGGGAGATACTATGCAAGAACAGCTTTCCCTTTCCGACCGCTTCGGTCTTACAATCACATTTCTTAATCCCGATAAAAAGGAATATCTTGATATTGTTGAAAAACTTGCTTGCGACAGGCATTTTGAAGAGCACGGCGTTGACGTTGATAAACTTCTTTTTAAAGCTGACCAGTGGGCAACAAGGAGAGGCGGACGTTCGCCGAGAGGTGCAAAGCAGTTTATCGACCATGTTGAGGGCTGTATAAAGCGTGGAAAAGAATGGTAATTAATATTACCAATAATTTTCATTCAAAAAATATTTATAAATTTTATAAAATGTTAATTAAAACTACAAAAAATTATCACTAAGCGGTGATAAAATGATATTAACAAATCAAAGGAGAAACATTATGGGAACAAAAATTTTGGTTGTTGACGACGACCGCAACATTTGCGAACTTTTAAAGCTTTACTTGGAAAATGACGGCTACACGGTTTTCGTTGCTAATGACGGACAGGAAGCAGTTGAAATGTTTCAGTCTAAAGCACCTGAGCTTGTGCTTCTTGATATTATGCTTCCGAAAATGGACGGCTGGCAGGTTTGCCGTGAAATAAGAAAAACATCTAACACCCCTATCATTATGCTTACCGCTAAAGGTGAAACTTTTGATAAGGTTCTCGGTCTTGAACTTGGCGCAGACGACTATGTTACAAAACCTTTTGACGCTAAGGAAGTAATGGCAAGAGTTAAGGCTGTGTTGAGAAGAGCCAGCGGCAGTAATGACGCTGAGGAAAATTCAAAGAAAATCGTAAAATATGATAATCTTGAAATCAATATAGTTAATTATGAGCTTAAGGTTAAGGGTGTACCTGTTGATACTCCTCCTAAAGAGCTTGAACTTATTTATCATTTTGCATCAAATCCTAATAGGGTTTATACCCGTGACCAGCTTCTTGACGAGGTTTGGGGCTTTGATTATTACGGTGATTCAAGAACGGTTGACGTTCACGTTAAAAGGCTTCGTGAAAAGCTTGAGGGCGTGTCAGACAAATGGTCGCTTAAAACCGTTTGGGGAGTAGGCTACAAGTTCGAAACAAAGGAATAATCAAAATGCCGGAAGATTTCCCGGCAGTAAGTATATAATAAAGGTATAAATAATGACAAAAATACATTTACCTCAAAAAAAGAATTTGAAGGATAATATTTTTGCTAAATACTTTTTGTTGTTTTCGGCAATAATGCTTATTGTGCTTACTGTTTTGGGTACGACGCTTACCGCTCTTGTGGGTGCGTACACTCAAAAACAGACTACAGATTTGCTTATGGAGAATGCACAGTCTATTGCCAACAGTGTAAGTTCCAATCTCCTTGTTGCGGATATGAATGATACTTATTCAAACGAGAAAGAAATGATATGCCGTGCAATCAAGATTGTATCTAATTCGGTTGACGCCGATATTTTTGTTTGCGACACCGAGGGAAATATAATTTTGTGTAAGGAAAGGGCAGATTCGCTTCCTTTTTTCGGAAAACTCGGCAAATGCTCGTTTCATACAGATTATAATATAAGCGATTCGATACTTCAGCAGGTGTATGAGAGCAGTTATGTGGGCAGCGGGGTAATAAGCGGTCAACGTTCGTTTATTGTCGGCTGCCCGATTTACAGCTCAAATCAGATTATCGGCTCTGTTTTTGCAACAAGCGCAACAAGTGCCGTTTCACTTGTTCACGAAGTATTTAAAATGTTTATGTTAAGTGCTGTATTTTGCCTTGTTTTGGGCTTCTTATGTATTTGGAAGCTTACACGAAGCTTTGTTCAGCCACTTCGTGATATGAGCAAGGCGGCAAAGCAATTTGCAATAGGCGATTTTTCTTACAGAGTTAAAGTTGACGGCTGCGACGAGCTTGCAGAACTCGGCAAAGCTTTTAATGATATGGCAGACGCACTTGATACGCTTGAGTCGTCGAGACGAAGCTTTGTGTCTAACGTATCACATGAGCTTAGGACTCCGATGACTTCAATCGGAGGTTTTATTGACGGTATTCTTGACGGAACAATTCCAAGGGAAAAGGCAGATTATTATCTTGAAATTGTAAGCGGTGAAATCAAGCGTCTTACCCGACTTGTTGTAACTATGCTTAATATGAGCAAGATTGAATCGGGCAGTTTTGAGATGAAACCGCAAAAATATGATATTTCAGACCAAATTATTCATATACTTTTGACTTTTGAGCAAAAAATAGAGGAAAAGCATATTGAAATTGAAGGTCTTGAAAATTTAAACCCTACCTTTATCACGGCGGATAGGGATATGATTTATCAGGTTATCTATAATATTTTTGACAACGCTGTTAAATTCACAAATGAGGGCGGATATATTAACGTTTCTATGAATGAAGATGACAAAAACGTTGAGGTGCACATCAAAAATAGCGGTATAGGTATTCAAAAGGAAGAACTTTCAAAGGTGTTCCAAAGATTTTACAAGGTTGATAAATCACGTGGACTTGACGCTAAAGGTGCAGGATTAGGTTTATATATAGTAAAGATGATGGTTGAAATGCACAGCGGCACGATTTATGCGCAAAGTGAGGACGAAAATACGGCTGAATTTGTGTTTAAGCTGCCAAAGGAGTATAAACCTGTCTATAAAAAAGGAGACAAACAATAATGAGCGATTTTGATAATGAAAAAACCGGCGGTCAGGAAAGGCCGGATTATTATCAGCCAAATCAAAACGAAGGGCAAACATATTACACCCCTCCTCAAAATGAGCAGGCTGACAATAACACAACCTATCACTATTCCTACGCAGGCAAAGCACAGGAAAATCAAGAAAGCTATTCAAACACATCAAATTATTCAAGCGGTAACGGCAACTATTATCAACCGCCGCAAAATGATAATAATCAAAACGCAGAAAACGGCAATTCGCCAAAGCCGCCTAAGAAGAAACCCGGTGCCGGCAAAATAGTTGCAATTATTCTTGTTATCTGCGCATTCGTTGCAGCAGTCGGCATTGTTCTTTCAACAACGGGTGTAATTGATAGCGGTAAAACTTCACAAAATAACAGCTCGACCTCTCAATCTCAGGATTCAGGCAGCGATGTTAAAACAAACGACAGTAACAGTGTTCAAACAAAGGACAGCAGCGGCAATCTTACCGTTGCAGGTGTTGCTAAAAAGGTTATGGATTCATGCGTCGGTATCACCGTTTACAGTGAGAAGCAGGCTTCATATAATTATTTCTATAATTACGGCAATAATGACGGAAATAATTCAAGTAACTCAGACCCTGAAAAGTCAGGCGAAGGCTCAGGTATCATTATGTCGGAGAAAAACGGCAAAACATATATCCTTACTTGTGCTCACGTTATCAGCGAAGGCACTAAATTTACCGTGACTCTTAATAATAAGAAAGAATATGACGCTAAAATGGTTGCATACGACAGCCAGACCGATATCGGCGTTCTTTCTATCGATGCAACAGGCTTGCAGGTTGCTGAATTTGCAAACAGCGATAATCTCGCAGTCGGCGAGCAGGTAATTGCTATCGGATGTCCGGGCGGTCTTGAATTTATGAATTCGCTTACAAGCGGTTATATTTCAGCACTTGACAGGCCGATTTCATCAAATATAGGCTATGATAATAAATGTATACAGGTTGATGCAGCAATTAACCCCGGTAACAGCGGCGGTGCATTGTTCAATATGCAAGGTCAGGTTATCGGCGTAAATTCTTCAAAGATTGCCGCTACCGAATATGAGGGAATGGGCTTTGCAGTTCCGTCGGATACTGCTATTGCAACTGCTAACAGTCTGATTAAGTCCGGCTATGTAGAGGGCAGAGCTAAGCTTGGAATTACGTATCTTCCTCTTACTAAATACAGCAATTATTCCGCTATCCTTTCGGCACTTGAGGAAAAAGGCTATAAGAATGCACAGGGCACAATGGTAATTAATTCTGTTGACGGCTCATCAGACCTTGCAAGCAAGGATGTTAAACAGTATGATATGATTGTTGCAATTAACGGCAAAACTATGACATCAACCGATGTTTTAACTTCGGTTTTGGCTGACTCAAAGCCGGGTGATACAGTTAAGCTTACCATTGCAAGAATTGAAAATAACAGTATTAAGACAAGTACGGTTGAGTGCAAGCTTATGGAGTCAAAAGGTGACAGCTCATCTCAAAGCAACAGTTCGGGTGAATAATAAAACTTAATACGTTGGGCATATAAATGTGCGAAAACGGCTTGAACATCAGTCCAAGCCGTTTTCGCAGTTAAAGCTATTAAATAATTATCAATCGGAGGGTGTATGAAGCTTATAAAAAAACTGAAAATCAAAAATTTTATGGTTCTCTTTTTTGCGGGAATAATAAATTCTGTCGGTGTAACTGTTTTTCTCCAACCTGTAAGGCTTTATGACAGCGGTATATCCGGCACGTCAATGTTTTTATCTCAAATCACACCGCAATGGCTTTCACTTTCTGTTTTTCTTGTTGTGCTTAATATTCCGATTTTTATTTTCGGAGCAAAAAAGCAGGGTATAGAATTTACGATATATTCAGTTTTTGTTGTGGCAATATATTCTTTGTCCGCATGGCTTATAACAGATGTTTTACCGATTGATGTTGCAAGTTTTTCGCCTCTTGCTAAGGATGATTTGTTTCTTTGCGCAATTTTCGGCGGACTTATTTCGGGAATAGGAAGCGGGCTTGCAATTCGTTTCGGCGGTGCTATGGACGGTGTTGAGGTTTTGGCTGTCGTGTTTGCAAAAAAGCTTTCGCTTACGGTCGGAACATTTGTAATGATTTATAATGTAATTCTCTATGTGATATGCGGTATTGCATTTCAAAGCTGGATTTTGCCGCTTTATTCAATAGTGGCTTACGTTGTTGCGCTCAAAACCGTTGACTATATTATTGAAGGCTTTGACCGCTCAAAATCCGCAATGATTATTACAACCAAGCAAAAGGAAATTTGCAAAAGGCTTTCAAATGAATTTGAAAACGGCATTACATTTTATGATGCAAAGGGATATTATTCAAATGAGGATAAAACGGTAATATATTTTGTATTAAACAGATTTCAAATCGGAAAAATGAGAGAGATTGTTCATTCAATTGACCCTAAAGCATACATATCAATAACCGAGGTCGCCGATATTTTCGGCGCTAATAATAAAGAATAAGCTATGAAATATAAATACGTAATTTGGGATTGGAACGGCACGCTTTTTGACGATGTTGAAATCAGTGTTTACACAATGAACAAAATGCTTGAAAAAACAGGATATAAAAACAGAATTGACCTTGATTTATATAAGAAAATATTTACGTTCCCTGTAAGTGAATACTATCAAAAGGCAGGCTTTGATTTTTCGAGGGATAAATTTGAGGACTTGGCTGAAATATATGTTGAGGTTTATACTTCTTTGCAATTTACGGCAAAGCTTAATGATGAAACGCTGCCGATTCTTAAACTTCTTAAAAATAGGGGATGTAAGCAAATCATTGTTTCTGCCTGCGAGAAAAACAGACTTTTAAATCAGGTTGAGAAATTTAAAGTCAAAGATTATTTTGATGCTGTATTGGGTATAGATGACGATTTGGCGGTGAGCAAATCAAGTCTTGCGAAAAAGTGGTTTGATGATAACAAAATAGATAAAAACGATGTCCTTTTTATCGGAGATACCGTTCACGATTATGAAGTTTCGCAAAGTATTTCCTGCGATTGCGCACTTGTTTCCTGCGGCCATCAGGATAGAAGTGTTCTTGAAAAAACAAATGCGCCTGTTTTGGACAAATTAAGCCAAATTTCCGATTTTCTTGCACTTTAATTGTTACTAATAATTTACAAAATTTCTAAACAGTTGAGTTTTATGTTATATTATGGTAAAATGTAAAATGTTGTGGTAAAACAAAATGTATATTAGTGAGGTAATTTTATGTTGCAGTTAATACCGCTTGCATACTATGCTCAGGAAAAGAGCGGCGTGTTTGCGATAGACGAACAGCTTAAGGTGAATTCAGATTTTGATTTAGAACTTTTAAAGCTTGAAAAAGCTCAGGATGGCAAACTTGTTATAAAAAAGGACTCTTCGCTTGATAAAGAGGAATATAAGTTGGAGGTTACACCCGATTTAATTTCAATCAAGGCTTCAAGTGAAGCAGGCGCTTATTATGCGCTTCAAACTCTCCGTCAGATTGGTAAATTTGAGCTTGGCTCAAAAGAAATTCCTTGTTGCATTATTAATGATAAGCCAAGATTTTCTTGGAGAGGCGTTCAGCTTGATGAAAGCCGTCATTTCTTTGGCAAGGAATATGTTAAAAAAATGCTTGATATGATGTTTATGTTAAAGCTTAACGTTTTCCATTGGCATTTGACTGACGATCAGGGCTGGAGAATTGAAATTAAAAAATATCCGCTTCTTACCGAGATTGGCTCAAAAAGAGCATATACTCAAATTCACGGTTGGGGCAGTACAGATATTATTAATGAGGAATATTCGGGTTTTTATACTCAGGACGATATTGAGGAAATTGTTGATTATGCCGCAAAACGTGGAATAATGGTGGTGCCTGAAATTGATTTTCCGGCTCACTGCGCCGCTGCTATTGCCGCTTATCCTTGGCTTGCGTGCCGTGAAATTAACAGGGATGTGCCAGGATACTTTGGCGGCGCCATTCCTCAAAGAAAGCTTAGGCAATGGTCTATTTGCCCCGGCAAGGATAAAACGGTTGATTTTGTTAAAAACGTTATTGATGAGGTTTGCTCGCTTTTCCCTGCACCTTATTTTCATATCGGCGGTGACGAAGCACCGAAGTCGGAGTGGAAAAAATGCCCTTGCTGTCAAAAGAGGATTAAGGATAACAACCTTAAGGACGAGGAAGATTTGCAGGGCTGGCTTAATAATGAAATTCTTGCGTTTGTCAAGTCAAAGGGCAAGAGGCTTATCGGGTGGAACGAGGTTTTAAAGGCAAAAAGCCTTGATAAATCCGTAATATGCCAATATTGGACTCCTAAAAAAGATTCAAGAGCAAGAGATTGGGCAAATAACGGCAACAGCGTAATCTTGTCTAATCATCAGTCTTTCTATTTTGATATGACTTATGCTCAATACTCTCTTAAAAATACATATAATTACAACTATAAAAATTTCGGAATTAAACCCGAAAGTGAAAAAAACATTCTCGGAATAGAGGCAGAAAACTGGACAGAGTGGACAGATTGTCCCGAAAAGTTAGAAGTATTTATGTATCCGAGAACTCAAGCGCTTGCTGAGGTGGCTTGGTCGCCTGAAAGCAAGAAAGAATTTGATTCATTTATGGCAAGAATGGAAAATTTCAAGCCGTATTTTGAATATTTTGGTATGAGCTATGCGGTAAACAGTGTAGCTATGCCTAAAAAATGGCTCTTAAAATCAAAGATTAGAAGAGAGTTCAGTATGGGCGATACTCATCTTGAAGTTAAGCTTAACAAAAAATATATTGAGCAAGGAGAAAAGTAAATGAAATTTTCTGATTTTCCTCAGGCAGTAATCAAAGAAAATGTTGATTATACCGTTAAGGAAATTACAAACGTAATAAAAAAATACGGACCTCGTGAGTCAGGCAACGAGAATTGCTATGCGGCTCAAAAGCATATTAAAAAAGAAATGGATACTTTCTGCGACGGTACAGAGTTTGAAAGCTATAAAATGGCTCCCAAGGCATTTCTACATTTTACAAAGCTTGTATCTGTTGTCATTTTCTTGGCAATAGTTGCTTGTGCAATTTTAATGTATACAAGTATTATTACACCTCTTTTGGCGCAATGTATTGTTTGCGGCGTTGTTTTTGTAGGTCTTTTTATCACCGTTATGGAATTTTTGCTTTATAAGCAATTTATGGACCCTCTTTATAAAAAGATTGAGGCTCATAATCTTATGGGTGTACGAAAGCCGAGAGGCGAGGTTAAAAGAAGAATTGTTATCAGCGGTCATATTGATGCGGCTTATGAATGGCGTCACCTTTACTACGGTAAAAAAGTACCTCTTATGGCTATCTTTATGAGCTGGACAATCGGAGGTGCAATCGTTTCATTTATTTTAAGCGTTATTGCTATTGTTGCTAACTTTGTTGATATGGGCACTTTCGGCGATTTTATGATTAATTACAGCTACATTTTCCATTTTGTAACTGCTCTTGGTATGGTTACATTGTTTATGTTTGTTGATTTCAACACTATTTCTCCGGGTGCTAACGATAACCTTACAGGTACTTATGCAGCTGTCTGTGCACTTCGTATGCTTGATATGGCAGGTGTTGATTTTGAAAATACAGAGGTCTGCGCTATGATTACAGACGGCGAGGAAGCAGGTCTCAGAGGTTGCAAGAGTTGGGCAAAAAATCATTATGACGAATATGTAAACAGCGGCGTTGAAACGGTTGTTTTGTGTGTAGATACTCTTACCGATCGTGAATATCTCCGTGTTTATAATAAGGATATGACCGGCACTGTTAAAAATAATCAGCAGTTTAGCCAATTGGTTATGAATGCATCAAAGGACGCAGGTCATGATGACATTGAACTTTCTTCTGTCTTTTTCGGTTCTTCGGACGCTGCTGCTTTTTCACAGGCAGGAATTACCGCAACGTGCCTTGCCGCTATGGACCCAAGGCCGGCAGATTATTATCATAACCGCCGTGACACGGCAGATCGCCTTGTTCCTGAAACTATCAAAACAGGCTTTGACGTTATTATTTCTACTATTCTTAACTTTGACGAAAAAGGTCTTAACTAAATAATTATTAAAGAGCAGGTAAGGGGGCATTTCCTTGTGAGGTGCGCCTGATTCCTGCTCTTTTTTGTTACTCAACCGTCAGTTGAGCGAAAAATCAACAAACAGTGTAGTTTAACAACTGACGGATAATTGATTATTGGGCATTTTTGGTGTTACGATTAGCTTACCGAAGGAGGTAACTGATATGTTTAACAAAATCAAAAATGAAATTAAAACGGAGGTAGCGGCAATGAATATCGGTAATAATATATCCGCATTAAGAAAGAAAAAGGGAATAACGCAGGAGGAGCTTGCAAATGAATTGGGAGTATCTGCTCAGGCTGTTTCAAAATGGGAAAATAACAGTTCTTGCCCCGATGTTTCTCTACTTACCGAAATCGCCGATTATTTCGGTGTCAGTGTTGATTCTCTTCTTCGTGAGAATGAGGAAGATATTGTCAATTCATCAGAAAATAAAGACGCAAATGCAAAATCAAGTGATGACAAAAAGAATATTATGATTAAGGTTACACAGCAAAACGGAAAAGAGAATATTATTAAAGTTCCTTTTAAGTTTGTAAAGCTCGGCTTTAATATCGGCAATATGTTTGGTCTTAGCAAGGATATTTCTGACAAAATTGCGACATTGGCAGAAAATGATATGACTGATATTGTTAATATTGATACGGAAAACGGTGAGCATATTGCAATTACTCTTGATTAATTATTTCAGTTCGTAAAAATTATGACGCAATGATTATTTATCATTATTTTCAATATTACTTGCAAATGCTCTTTTTATAATATATAATAAACTGTAAGTAATTTTTACGGAGGAAAATATGGAAAAAATACTTGTTCTTGATTTCGGCGGGCAGTATAATCAGCTTATCGCAAGACGTGTGCGTGACCACCATGTTTATGCGGAAATTTTGCCTTATACAACCGACCTTGAATCTATTAAGAAAAATGATTATAAAGGTATTATTTTTACGGGCGGTCCTAACTCGGTTTACGATATGGCATCTCCGCACTATACTAAAGATATACTTAATATCGGCGTGCCTATTTTAGGTATTTGCTATGGTTGTCAGCTTATCGCTTGGATGGGTGACGGCGAGGTTAAAACTGCTCCTCAAAGTGAATACGGCAAGATTGAATTTACTAAAAAAGAGTCGAAGCTTTTTAAAGATGTTGATGAAAAATCAGTAGTTTGGATGAGTCATACGGACTATATTTCAACTGTTCCTGAGGGCTTTGAGATTATCGGCACAACAGATGCCTGCCCTTGCGCAGCTATGCAAAATGTTGAGAAAAATATTTATGCCGTTCAATTCCACCCTGAGGTTACTCATTCCGTTTTCGGCTCGCAGATGCTTTATAATTTCCTTTATGAAGTTTGTGGCTGTAAAGGCGATTGGGTAATGGATAATTTTATTGAAAATACCGTTGCTAAGCTTAGAGAACAGATTGGCGATAAAAAAGTTATCCTCGGCCTTTCAGGCGGTGTTGATTCTTCCGTTGCAGCAGGTCTTTTGTCACGTGCTGTCGGCAAACAGCTTACATGCGTTTTTGTTGATCAGGGCTTAATGCGTAAAAACGAAGGCGACTTTGTTGAAAAAACATTCACAAGCCTTTTTGATATGAATTTTGTAAGAGTAAACTGCGGCGATGTTTTCCTTGAAAAGCTTAAAGGTGTAGTTGACCCTGAACAGAAGAGGAAAATTATCGGTACTGAATTTTTTAATGTTTTCTGGAACGAAATCAGGAAGCAGGACGAACTCGGTTATTTTGCACAGGGCACTATTTATCCCGACTGTATCGAATCAGGTAAAGGCGATGCCGATGTTATCAAAACTCATCATAATAGGGTAAATACACCTGATGACGTTGAATTTCTCGGCATTATCGAGCCTCTTGCAGATTTATTTAAGGATGAGGTTCGTGCAGTAGGCGAAAAGCTAGGTATTCCTAAGGAACTTGTATGGAGACAGCCGTTCCCCGGTCCGGGCCTCGGTGTAAGAATTATCGGAGAAATTACTGCCGATAAGATTAAAGTGCTTCAAGATGCCGATTGGGTTCTTCAAGACGAAATGGCAAAGAACGGATATGAGAAAAATCTTGCTCAGTTCTTCTGCGTTCTTCCTTGCGTTAAAACTGTCGGTGTTATGGGCGACCACAGAACTTATGATCACCTTGTTGCAATCCGTGCTGTAACGACCGATGATTTTATGACCGCCGATTGGGCGAAAATCCCTTACGATATCCTTGCTAAGGTTTCAAATCGTATTACAAACGAGGTAGAACATATAAATCGTGTAGTTTATGATATCACCTCCAAACCCCCCGGCACAGTCGAGTGGGAGTAATCCCAGAAAGGCTGAAAAGCCTTGAAAATGCTGGACTTTTTCGTTACGGATTTGCCCCGTGACAACAAAATGACAACATTTTAGATTATCCAAGAATAAAGAGCTATCTGATTTCTGTTAGAGAAGTCAGATAGCTCTTTTTTGTTAGTCATTAAATTTATTTAGAACCTTGATAATATGCACCGTCGATAGAACAGCATTATAGCAAAGTTCGGCATCCATTTGCGTAGCGGTTCTGTTATGGGTTAGTTCGTTTGAAAAATCAATAGAAGATTTCGCAAACTTGATCTCTCGTTCTTTACTACGCTTATGAAGACAGTAATGAATATACGCTTCAAGCATTCGTTTCGAGTCTGCTTTTCCAATATCTGTTCCGTCTGGTGATGGATGCTTTTCTTTATCAAAAACTGTTTGCGCCAAGGTAATCAACAACTCTCTACCATACATTCCCACGGATTGAAAATCTGCTGTCTCATTTGCTTCGGTTAGTACTTCTTTTAGTCGAGCAACCCCGTCGTCAACTTTTTCCCATCCGGTGGGTTCATAACTGATCAGTTGAAGTGCAGATTCTTCGGAGTTCTGAATGGTATTTAGTAAGGGCTCAAAAATGTTTTTGATAAATAAACGGCGGCTTTGGTATGTTTTTAGTTCCCGTAAATTATAGTCGTTATACCAATCCCACAGATCGTTATAAGCGTGGACAGGTTCCAATCCTAACTGTTTTAATAAAGAGACCAAATAAGAGTGCTTCGCTTTATATTCGTTGTTGACCTTTACATCTCTAATTTGGAGCACACCCGTCCCAGCTTTGATTAAAGTGTCTTTTTCAGCAGTAATCAAAGCAATGACTGAGTCTTTATTCTCTTTAGGTGCTATGGCTGCCCAATCTACGAACTGATCAATCTTTGTGGCAATCTCTACGCAGGCAATAATGTTTCTTTCGTCCTTGTAAAAAGAATCTATTGAGTTCATTATGGCATCCTCGTAAAGCTTTTTCAGATCGATGATTTTTGTGTAATCTGAATACTTCAAATAAAACACAAGTTTGTATGTGTCTATACCGCCATTCCAATTATCGTGGTCGAGCCATTCAAGCGAAAATTCAGATTTCTTTATAACCTCAATAATCGCACCTTGGTTATGCTGACGCAGATCTTGGACTGCCATTGATACGATTTTTTTTATTAATTCTTCCAATGCTTTTTCCTCATTACTTATATTAAATCCTTTATGTATAACATTGGAGTAATAAGAGCAATCTTTCCTCCCGTTTCATCACTCATTGTACCGTGAACTATTCCGTGTAACACTGTTTTTTCCTTGGTAGCTGTTGCACAACCCATTTTTTCATACCCCATATCAAAAACAGGTCCGCCGCTATATCCACCTACGCTTGGATTTTCTAAGCAGAAAAAGTCAGATGGTGTTTTGGTGTCTGCTCTAGGTAATGTTAAAAAGGCGGATGACGCATAGGATCGAAATGTTAGAGGACTAAATTTACCTTGAACGCCTAATCCGTGAGGGAAACCTATAACAGTAAGTTCATCATCTCTTGATGCAGGTGTATCAGAGTCATTTATGTGATCGTATGGAAAACATCTGTCTTGGAAAAGGTTAAGATGTCCTAAAATATTCAGTTCAATCACTGCCATATCTGCTATGGGGTGGATTTTCCAAGCATTACCATTTGATAATGTGGTTAATGGAAGAACAACACAATTTGACTGATGCTTACCAAAGGCTAAGACGGTATTGTTATCAACAGTTTTTGCTACGTGGTCGGCAGTAAGTAAATACACCTTATTATCTTTAATAATAAAACTTCCTGTACCGATAGAAATTTTTCCATCAGCCTTTGGTGTCCTAATATTACATACAACGTTAAAAAGACGGTCACGAAAAATAATCATTATACCTCACCCTCCTTTTTGATCTCTCGTAATTTATCAAGAGCATCCCTTGTGCGCTGTACCTCTACTTCGGGATATGTATAACGCCAACGGTCATATTCCTCTTTGCTGATTTCGCCGTTGCGATATTTCTCCGCTTCTTTCTGCCAAGCGGTAAAACGCTCAAGCAAAGAAATGTAAGATGTTCCTCTGTTTTTATCAAGACGAATGCAGACCTCGTCATCAAGCTTGTCGATTTTCAAACCGTAAATGTCCTCTAATGCAAACAGCGTGTGCATAAAGCCGAGGTCAGTATCAATATCGGGAACATTCAAAGCCATAGTAGAAACACCTAATACATTCGCAAGTGCTTCTGTTAAATCAGCTTTGGGGCATCTTGAGCCGGACTCATATTGTGCCATACGAATGTCAGCGGTTTTCTCAGGAAAACCGACCTGAACACCGAGAAACTTTTGTGTCATTCCTTTTAGATTTCGAAAAAATCTTATTCTTTCACCGATTGCCATAGCAATTACACTCCTTAATCTGTGTTGTATAATGAGTATAGCATATACAGTTAGGGCATGTCAAGATAACAAAAGCAAAAAAGTTAAATATTTTCCTGCAAGCCTCTTGACAATAGCAAATTCGTTTAGTATAATGGCTATAGCAAATAGCATTAAGTTACTTGTAGACAACAGAATATCCGTCGTGCGTCACGGTAATGGCGCACCCGCTCGGGCAAATCGGAATGCGGCCAGAAAGTTCTCCGACAATAAACAAGAGAACTATATGCAGATGAAAGGGGTGATGAAATGGAAAACACAAGCTTTATGAGAGTGGAGGAAGTAGCACAGGAATTGGGCGTTTCCAAATCCTACGCCTACAAGATCGTGCAAAAGCTGAATGAGGAACTGAAAAACAAGGGCTTCCTCACGATTTCGGGACGAGTCAACAAGCAATATTTTATGGAACGCACCTGTTACGGTGCTGTTCAGAAAGAGAGGTAAAAATGTCAGTTTACAAAGATACCAAGAACAACACTTGGAAGGTCTACTACCGTTTTACGGATTGGCAGGGCAAAGTCCATCAGTCTACGAAGCGAGGCTTTCCAACCAAACGAGAAGCGCTTGCTTGGGAGCGGGAACAACTCCACAAGGTGGAAGCCGATCTGGATATGACCTTTGAGAGCTTTATCGACACCTACACAGCCGATATGAAGAACCGGCTGAAAGAGAACACTTGGCACACCAAGGAGCATATCATCCGCACCAAACTGCTTCCCTACTTCGCCAAGCGGAAAATGAACTCGATCCAGCCCAAAGACATTATCGCTTGGCAAAATGAGATGATCAAATGTCGGGATAAGAGCGGCGAGGCGTATTCGCCGGTGTATCTCAAAACCCTGCACAATCAGCTCAGTGCCATTTTCAATCACGCTGTGAAATTCTACGGGCTGAAAGACAATCCCGCCGCCAAGGTCGGCAATATGGGAAAGGCCAAAGCAAGAGAAATGCTTTTCTGGACGCAGGAGGAATACAAGAAATTCTCCGAAGAAATGATGGACAAGCCTGTTTCCTTCTATGCTTTTGAAATGCTGTACTGGTGCGGCATCCGTGAGGGAGAACTGCTGGCGCTGACCCCGGCAGATTTCGATTTTGACCGGGAGACGGTCACGATCAGCAAATCCTATCAGCGTATCGGTGGCCGGGACATCATCACTGACCCGAAAACGCCGAAAAGTAACCGGACGATCAAGATGCCGGAGTTTCTCTGCGAAGAAATGCAGGACTATATGAAACAGCTCTACCGGATCGGCAAGAATGACCGTCTGTTTGAAGTCACAAAAAGCTATCTTCATCACGAAATGGACAGAGGCGCCAAGGCCGCAGGGGTAAAGCGCATCCGTATCCACGATTTGAGGCACAGCCATATTTCACTTCTGATTGAAATGGGCTATTCGGCGGTAGCGATCGCTGACCGGGTAGGACACGAAAGCATCAATATCACTTATAACTACGCTCACCTGTTCCCATCCACGCAAAGCGATATGGCGGACAAGCTCAATCAATTCAGAAAGGATGGTGCAAGTGATGTCATTGAAGAACAGGGACGAGCATAATCGCTGGCGCAGCAAAACGGTTGCTTTCCGGGTATCGCCGGAGGAGGATGCTCAAATCGAACGCTATGTGCAGCTCTCCGGGCTGACCAAGCAGGACTATATCACCCGGCGGCTTACTCACAAGGATGTGGTGGTGCAGGGCAATCCCAGAGTGTTTAAGGCACTGCGGAATCAGCTTGCGGAAGTGCTTTTGGAATTGCAGCGCATTGAGACTGGCGGCGCAGTCAATGATGAGCTGCTTGACCTAATTGAAATGATAGCCGATATTCTCGGCGGAATGAAGGAGGAATCTGAATGAACAAAGAAAAAGAAATGACCGCTCCCGTTGTATCTGTTGGCGCAGATACGGAGCAGTCATCCCAAAACCTCACTGATAATAGTTTAACCGATTTTGATTCGGATTTCAAGGGGTTTGATGAAATGCAGAGAGAAATTCTGCGAATGATGGACCCTTCCTACTTGAAAACCGTGTCAATGTCTGAACTGTTGGACAATGTGTACCAGAGCAAGCCGCCCCTTGTGGACGGCCTGCTCTACCGGGGTACTTACCTTTTTGTCGGTGCTCCGAAGCTGGGCAAGAGCTTTCTAATGACTCAGCTTGCCTATCATATCAGCACTGGCACGCCGCTGTGGAATTATCCCGCCCACAAAGGCACGGTGCTGTATCTTGCCCTTGAGGACGACTACCGCCGCTTGCAGGAGCGCTCTTACCGGATGTTTGGCACGGCAGAAAATGAGAGACTGTTCTTCTCTGTTTCGGCCGGCCAGCTTGGCAGCGGCCTCGACGAGCAGCTCACTAATTTTCTGCGGGAGCATCCGGACACGTCCCTTATCATTATCGACACGCTTCAGAAGGTGCGTGAGGTCGGCGGGGACAACTACAGCTACGCTAACGATTATCAGATCATCAACCGCCTGAAAGCGCTGGCGGATAGCTATGGCATCTGTCTGCTCCTTGTCCATCACACCCGAAAGCAGCAAGCGGACGATAAGTTTGATATGATCTCCGGCACCAATGGGCTGTTGGGTGCGGCGGATGGAGCATTTCTGCTTACCAAGGAAAAGCGCACCGGCAACGCCGCTTGCCTTGATGTGTCTGGCAGAGATCAGCCGGATCAGCGGCTGCACCTTTTCCGCAACGAGGAAACCCTTGCGTGGGAGCTGGAGCGTGTGGAAACGGAACTTTGGAAAGCGCCGCCGGAGCCGCTGCTGGAACAGGTTTCGGCTTTTCTTTCTTCGGGTGGTAAGGAGTGGGCAGGAACGCCCACGGAACTTGCGTCGATTCTCGGCGTGGATATGAAGCCCAATGCTCTGACAAGGCGACTAAATGTCAACGCCGGACGGCTGCTGAATGAATATGGCATCCGATATGAAAGCAGCCGCAATCGGAACGAGCGCACTGTAAAGCTTGCAGCGGCAGAGCGGTCGTGACGATATGTGACGGTGTGACGATATTTCTATGAGTGGGTGCGGTATCAAAAATACCGTCACCATCGTCACACACCGTTACAGAAGTTTCGGCGGGGTGCAGGGTGACCTTTTCAAAGGGCAGCCCTGCTGGGGAGGCAACCCGCAGTTGCCGGGGCAACGCCCCATAGCCCCCGAGGGGAGCGCAATAGCATCTTTTGATGGCCGCAGGCTGTCAAAAGTGCTTTTGCGTTACTCTTGACAAGAGTAACAGAACCCCGGCTGCGGCCGGAAAGAGAGAGGAAGTGAGATTTTATGAAGAGAACGATCAGCGCCGAGGTCGGTAAAGGCTCTGTCAACCACAACAGCCGCAAATTTCGGGCGGAGAATGTGGATGGAAACCGCACACACCTGAATATTGACTACTGCAATGAGCGCATCCAGACCGTGTATCACCAACTTTTCGATAACGCCCTGAAACGCTACAACGAAAAGCAGGCCCGCAGTGACCGGCGTATCCCCAACTACTACGAGAAAATCCGTTCCGGAAATCAGGAGAAGCCATTTCACGAGATTATCCTGCAAATCGGAAATAAGGACGATATGAGCGCCACCGGCGAGTATGCAGAGCTGGCACGAACCGTGTTGGATGAATACTATCAAGGCTTTCAGGAGCGCAACCCCAACCTCCGGGTGTTCTCGGCGCATCTCCATATGGACGAAGCCACACCGCACATTCACATTGACTTTGTGCCCTTCACCACCGGGAGCAAGCGAGGGCTTGACACCCGGGTATCGCTGAAACAGGCGCTGGCGGCGCAGGGCTTCAAGGGTGGCACTCGTGGTGCAACGGAATGGGCGCTGTGGGTACAGTCCGAAAAGGAGCAGCTGGCCACCGTGATGGAGCGGTATGACATCCAGTGGGAGCAGAAAGGTACCCACGAAAAGCACCTCTCTGTTCTGGACTACAAGAAGCAGGAGCGAGAAAAAGAGATTGCTGCACTGGATAGCACGCTTGCCGAAAAGCAGGACGAGCTGGAAACGGTGCAGAATCGGATCAGCAACTTCGATCAGGGCACACAATCCATTGAGCGGTTAGAGCAACGGCTGGAAACAGAAGAATTTCAGCTCCCCGAGCCGCCTGCCCTAATGACCGCCAAGACCTATAAACAGCGGTTTGTGGATCCGCTGATTAGGCGGCTGAAAGAAATCATCCGGGAGATGTTCTATCGCTATTACAAGGCGCTGGACAGCTATCACCGGCTGAACACCACCAACGGTCGGCTCTATCGGGAGAACGAGCATCTGACCGCCGCCAATGACCGGCTCAAGGGAGAAAATGATGCCCTGCGCTCGGAGCTGAAGGATTTTCGTTTCCTGCGGAAGGTTCTCGGTAGTCGGCAGATCGATAATCTGATTGCACAGGCGAAAGATATGGAGCAACAGCGTAAGCAAAATCAGCGCACAAAGCGCAGAAATACAAATTTTGAAAGGTAGAAACAGACAATGGCAAAGACGATTTTTGAGGAAATGGGAGGCACTTACACACAGGTCGGGGATTACCTTCTCCCTGATCTGAAGCTGCCCGAAGAAGAACAGCAGCCCATCGGCGTGTGGGGCCAGCGGCACCGGCGCTATCTGAAGGAGCATCGCCGGGCAACCTATGCGACCCTTCTTACAAACGGCAAGTTGAACAGTTACCTTGCCGATATCGACTGTCAGGCAGAGGAAATGTTCTCTCGGCTGGTAAAGCAGATGGCAGAGGCAGAAGATGTCACAGAGCAACTCAAGGCAGACAACCAGATGGAGTGGGTCGGCAGGATGAATAGCATACGAAGCAGAGCTATGGAAATTGTAAATAGCGAACTGATTTACACAGCATAAGCGTAACGGCGGCAGGGAAAATCCCTGCCGCTATTTTTATTAATAACTATAGTTTTTTGCAAATGCCCCTTGCAATTATTCGCATTTCGGTATATAATAAAAATGCTGTTGGAGGTGTATTATGAATTATATTAGCGTTAGAGAGGCTGCGGAAAGATGGGAAATGACCCCCCGCAGGGTTCAGGTTCTTTGCAATGAAGGAAGAATTGATGGTGCTCAGCGTGTTGGGAATGTGTGGACTATACCTGAAAACGCAGATAAGCCAATCGATGCGAGAAAGAAAATAATAGCTCCAAAAGCAAAAGTAAATTCAAATATTTCCATAGAACGTATATGGGCTATGCCCAACAAGAACACATTTGAAATCAAGCCCATTCACGATTTGATCGTTGATGAAATAACAGACGGAATATGGATTGATCCGTTTGCTAACAGAAACAAACTTGCGTCCATTACAAACGATTTAAGCACAGAATTCGACACGGACTATCACTTGGATGCGCTTGATTTCTTAAAGATGTTTGATACTGATTCTGTTGATGGTGTCTTGTACGATCCACCCTATTCGCCTCGCCAAGTAAGCGAATGTTATAACAATGTGGGTTATAACGTAACTTGGGATACTACAAAAGCGTCCTTTTGGGGAAATCATAAGAGAGAAATCTCACGAATTGTTAAAATCGGAGGCAAGGTAATTACTTTCGGATGGAATAGCGGAGGGATAGGGTATAAATATGGCTTTGAAATACAAAAAGTTCTTTTAGTACCCCACGGCGGCTGGCACAACGACACAATTTGTACCGTTGAAATTAAAACACACGAAGGCGAAATATCCCCCGTAAAGGACAGTGAAAAAATGGGTGCGCACAAATCCGAAAAGACGACAGACACTGACAAAAAACTAATATCTTTGCTCCAACAACTCCCGGAAAACTATTGGGACTTTAAAGAAGATGATACCAGAGAATATACTCACGGAATACATAGTTATCCCGCAATGATGGTCTGCCCAATCAGCCGAAATATTATCAAAATTATGAAAGGCATTATGCCGATTTCATCGTTATTTGATCCCTTTTCCGGATCTGGTACTGTCCTTGTCGAGGGATTACTTTCAGGAATTCCAAATGTGGTAGGCAACGATATCAATCCGCTGGCACTGTTTTTAGCAAAAGTTAAAACAACGCAGCTAGATATTAGTACGTTGCAATCGTATGCAAATAACCTTTTGGATTCCATCCAAAACAGATATGAACAATACATTCTGCAAATAGATTCAGTCGATGATGTGCTGACGAATGCATATGAGCTTGATTTGACGGCCAAACACGGCTGGGGCGATAATGCGCCGCACTATCTTACAGAGTATTGCGAAAAGAACAATGTTGACATTAACATTCCATCATTCAAGAACATTGGATATTGGTTTAAGCCAAGAGTAATCCTCCTTTTGCAAATCATCAAAGATGAAATCAATAAAATAGAAGATAAAAATATGCGGAATTTCGCTTTCGTTGCATTCAGTGAATCAATCCGCCTTGTTTCTAACCGCCGGAACGGAGAGTTCAAAATGTTTCGAATGCCTCCTGTGAAAGTGGCAAAATTCGTTCCTGATGTCATCAATGAGTTTTCTACGATTTTGCAGCGAAACATAGAAAAAATGAACGCTTTTGTTGAAGCTTGTTCGGACACCGGAACGAACAGTAAAGTGACGATTTTCCAAAACAATGCTACCGTATTGCAGGATGTGCCAAATGAATCGATTGATTTGGTTGTTACCTCTCCTCCATATGGAGACAGTAGAACAACAGTAGCCTATGGCGAATATAGCAGATTATCATTACAGTGGCTTGGAATAGACAATTTGTCCGAAAAGGAAATAATGGGCATTGATAAATCCTTGATGGGTGGTGCCAAATTCAGAAACGGCTTTGAATATACCATACCGAGCCAATCTTTGCGAGAATCATTATTCAGAATCAAAGACAAAGATCTCGAAAGAGCTGGAGATGTTTATAGCTTCTATAATGACCTCAAAAATTCAATTAAAGCCGTTTCTGAAAAAACAAAGATAGGTGGTTATCACTTCTGGGTCGTAGGAAATCGAACCGTAAAGGGCGAATTATTGAAAACCGATGTCATCATCACGGAAATTGCTGACAGCTACGGCCTTGAGCACGTTTATACGATTGATAGAAATATCATCAACAAAGTTATGCCTTCGCTTAACTCTCCAACAAACGAGAGCGGAGTTAAAGCAGAAACAATGACAAACGAACATATTGTTGTATTGCGAAAGAGATGATGAAATAGCGGAGAGCAAGTACTCTCCGCTATACAATCAAACTATTCTTAGGTTGTTTGTAAATAAAAATGGTTGGTCATATTCACGAATTCTAAAACCGGTTCCGTGATCGTGCGTTTTTCCCGCATTTCTACCGCTATGATATTGCCCAATTCGCAAGTCAACATATATTTTTCCGGCTTCTAATAAAGCGATAAAGGAATCATAATTGAACCCGGAAACCTCGTATGCATCTCGGAATTTAAATTCTTCAGATGCACCTTCACCACGAGAATCTGCCTTTGCGTAAACAAACTTGTTCTTGTACTTTTTCTCAAAGCAGCGCTTTAGCGCAGTGCGGGACCAATAAATGTTTTCTATTCCTTCTTCGGATTCGATGTATATGCCATCATCCAAGCAAGTAATTTTCAAGCGATGACCAGTGTCTGAAATAGGGGTAAATCGGTCGGCGGAAAGTGTGGCGTGCAATACTTTCTCGTCATTATCATAAGCACCACTTGAATAGCCATACTTCAATCTTAGGTATGTATTTGCACCGCCCGGCTCTGGAGCTCTTGTAAACATTGTAAGCATACTATTGGAATTGATGCGGCAGGACTTCAGCTCATAGTCGCCGAAATCAGGACCATCAATGTTGTTTTCCTGTATGCCAAGAAGATCTTCTAATGTTTTTCCAATTCCGGTTGGACCAGCTCGATGAGTTTTTACCCATCCCATATTAACAATGTTTGAGTATTCCCGAATAAAATCTTCAAGTGTATAAATCATTTTTGTTCCTCGCTTTCGATAAATAATTTATATGCTTCGATCCCAAGAGCATCAGCAATACGTTGAACATTTTCAAGAGCAATGCTCCGGCGATAACATTCAATAGCACTGATATATGTTCTGTGCAGACCGCATTTGTCAGCAAATGCCTCTTGAGATAAACCAAGCCCATTACGATATTTTCGCAGGTTATCGCCAAACACTTTTACTATATCCATATTTACAATCCTCCAATGATATAGTATAATATAGATGAACACAAAAAGTCTACACACAATAAGTATCTACCGCGTGGGGGTGTTTTCGTGAAAAAGTCTAATCCTCTTTCTTTGGAATATTTGACCGGGTTATTTAGGACCAGCACAAAGAATCCTAATCGCATAGTCAATAGGGAAGGAACTACCCTTGAGTTCAAAGAAACATATAATCACGCCAATATGGCGCAATATTTTAAAACCATTGCTTCGTTCGCAAATAACACCGGTGGGTACATTATCTTTGGTATAGGGGACAAACCGAGAGAACTAAAAGGGTTGCAAGGTAAGAGTCTACAACAATTTGAAAGCCTCAAGGTCGAAGAGTTTACGAAGAATCTACTTGATTACTTTTCGCCGGAGATCAAATGGGATCACTGCACTTTTGAGTTTAAAGAAAAAAGCTATGGTGTAATCTACATATATCAGTCAGAAAACAAGCCTTGCATTTGCAAGAAGCATTATAATTCGCAAAATCAAAAGTATTCCTTAATCGAAGGAGATATTTTCTACAGGTATGGAGGACGCTCCGAAAAAATTCGCTATGCAGAGTTAACCGCAATCATTGATGAACGCAGGAAAAAAGAGGAAGCACAGTGGCTTGATTTTGCGCATAGAGCAGCACAAATCGGTGTTTCCAACGCTTGCCTACTGGATATGGCTTCAGGAAAGATTGCTGGCAACGGAGGAACTGTTGTATTAGATAAAGAATTGCTTGATAAAATTGCATTTATCAAAGAGGGGGAATTTGTCGAAACTAAAGGCAAACCAACGCTCAGACTTATTGGAGATATTCAAGAAGTAAACACAGGAAGAATAGTCGTTAAGGAAACGACAAAGAGGGTATTGAAAGCCATTGAGCCCAATGATATTCTTTTAGCTTTTCTCAATAATGATGTTGTTGATGAGCCATTAGAATATATTAAAACAATATGCTTTGCAACAAGCGCAAATTTCCCCATATATTTTTTGCTCAAGCAAAGCAAGTTACCCCTCAGCGAAGTTATTGATGCCATTGACAATATTAAAGCAAGAGGCATTGTGAAAAAGAATCTATTGTTAAGGTTAAATGGGAAAGTCATCGAGGTTAAAAGCCCATCAAATAAATCGACCGATGCTTCACGAAAAAAGCAAAGTTACAGAAATGGCTGGCTTTCAGAAAATCTACCTGAACCAATCGAAAATATATCTTATTGTATCGATGCGCTTCTCACACTTACCGATGATGAAATGTCAGCGCATGAGCAATATATAAAGCGCAAACTACGCGATGTGTTTCAGGGCTATTATGAGAATGCAAAATCGATTGACGCTTCTAATATTCGCAAAGCAATATGCCGAATTGACGAAGCACTAAATCTATAATTAACATCCTTAATACGACAACAAAATGACAACAGGAATTATGATACACCGTAATTCTTGGATAATCTAAGTAATCCCGATAATCGGAGCCAAACCATCTATACAAAATCGTTTAGGTCACGGTTTCTGGGAGCGAGTGGGAGTAGTTCCCCTTGGTTTAGATGTGCCGAAAAACCCAGTATTTATGCGCCTTTCGGGACTTGGTACTTTTCGGGCAACCGTTTTTGCAACACTTTTGCAACACTTTTTACAAAAACGTGTTTTCGGGCAGATGAAATAGTGACACTTGGCTTGCAACTAAACCTAAAAATCGCATAATTTTTAAGGCTTTTGCCCTGCTTTGGGCAGAAGCCTTTTTTAGAGACTATTTTGATTACCGGCAGGCACGGTTTATAGTTTTTAGGGGTGGTGTCCTCTTTGCATTTATCATAATTCTCGCTTTGTGTCCTTTACATTTGTGGAGGCCCGTGCTATATTCTCATTGAAAGGGGTGACAGCTATGGATCAAGAAAAAATCGGTAGCTTCCTTGCAGAAAACCGCAAGGCGAAAGGCTTTACACAAATTGAATTTGCGGAGAAATTAGGCGTTTCAAACAAATCGGTATCTCGGTGGGAAACCGGAAAAAATATGCCGGATGTGTCTCTGTTTTTGCCTATATGCGATGCGTTGGATATTTCCGTTAACGAGTTCCTTATCGGCGAACGCATCACAACGCAAGAAAACAAAAGAGCTGATGAAATTCTTGTTGAGACAATAAAAGTCTCCAACAAAAAGCTCAAATCCGCGCAAATAGTGATTTATATAATGGCTGTTTTGGTCAACGCATTATTTATGATTGGTGTGCCTCTGACCGCAACACCCTCTGACGCAATGGCGGTGCCACTTGCCGCACTTTTAGTCGGTGCAGTTTCTGCCCTGTTGTTGTCCTGCCTCAACATCAAGCCTATATGGTTGTTTATATTCATTCCGATTTCGGTAATTGAATTATTGGTAGGAAGTATAATCTATTGCGGTGAGTTGTATGACTACGGCTTACCCTATGCAACAATATTGGCTTTTGTTCAGCTTACATTATTTCTGTTGGCGATGGGTATTCGAAAAATTATAAGAAAACTTATAAAAACCAAACGCAAAAATAAATCTTCATAGCATTAGCAAAAAGAGCTATCAGACATCAAGTCTGATAGCTCTTATTATATTTAATATATGATTAAATTAGAAATCGCCAATTGAAAAAATAATCTTTCTAACTTTAAATTGCTATTTCAATAATAAATTCCTACTAAAAAACTCATTAAGTAACAAATAATATTTATATCAAATTTATCTAAAACATTTATATAAAACTTAATAATCAATTATTTGTTTGTTTTTTTGGAAGTGTTACAAGCATTACTGTTCCATTTTTGTCGCTTTTTTCAGCTTTTACCGTACCGTTGTGCAAAAGTACAATTTCCCATACAAGTGATAGTCCAAGACCTACACCGCCGTATGCTCTGCTACGAGATTTATCAACACGGAAAAATGGTTGAAAGATACTTTCTCTGTACTGCTCGGGTATGCCATAACCGTTATCTTTAACTCGTATATAAAGCTGATTATTCTTTTCGTCAACAGTTATAATTACAGAAGCGTTTTCTCTGTTGTAGCGTATTGCGTTTTCAGTTAAATTAAATAATAAACGATAAATTAAGGTGTCACTGCCTATCATCATACCATTGCCGTTGTATTCAAGGCGAATATTCTTTTTTTCTGCAAGGGGAGCAAGGTCGGTAAATATTTCTTCAATCATAGGGGCAATTTCTATTGTATCTTTGCACTCAACTGTACGAAGCTCACTCATTTCAAGCAGAGTTTTTGTCATTTGTGACATTCTTTCGTTTTGCTCTTGTAGCAGTGCAAGAAATTCTGCTGTATCGTTGCTCATATTTGGGTGCTCAACAGAAAAAAGTTCAATTTGTGCTTGAGTTAAGGCAAGTGGTGTTCTTAACTCGTGCGCTGCATTTCCTGTGAATTGCCGTTGAGCAGTAAAACCGTTGTCGAGTCGGTCAAGCATATTGTTAAATGATTGACAAAACTGTTTAAATTCCGGCAAAACATCATCGCTTAATTTCATATCTGCCAAATTGTTGGGTTGTACATTCTCTACTTGAGAGGCAAAACTTTTTAGCGACTTTAAAGCACGACCACTGACAAAATATGCAAGTATACCACCGAGTACGCTTACGGCAATTGTTATGTACCAATTAGTAGTATTGAATGAAGCTTGTGCACCACTGATAATAATGGTAAGCTCACGGTCGAGATTTTCATTTTCTGGATTAAATGAACTCGGTTTTCCTTTATCAATTTTACTATATGCTGATATTCCGTTGCCTATTGAATCCATATATCGTTTGCCTGAAAAACCGATTAAACAATTCATTAGCACACAAGTTATGCAAATTAAAACTGTGGTCATTAAGGTTATTCGCCATTGTAAAGAAAGTTTTTTCATTTTTTCTCCTCCATTACATAACCCTCGCCTATACGGTTGTGAATAGGGTCATAGCCTAATGCATTACGAAGCTTTTTTCTTAATGATGAAATGTGCACTCTTATTGAGTTGCTGAAATTGTCAACACTGCTGTCCCATACGTGTTCAATCAACTCCTCTTGACTAACAGGTCTGCCTTGATTTAACATTAGATATTCAAGTATTCCTGTTTCCTTGCGAGTTAAAGATAATTCTTCATCATTTACATCTGCTTTGCGTGTTTTTGTGTTAAATGAAAGATTTGAACATTTTAAAACAATATCGTTTTGAGTGAACTTTCTAAGGGTAAGGTTTCGTATTCTTGCCGAAAGCTCATCTAAGTGAAATGGTTTTGTTAAATAATCATTTGCACCTTCATCTAATCCTAAAACCTTGTCTGCAACCTCACAACGGGCCGATAAAATTAAAACCTTTGTGTCAATGTCTGTTTGCCTCAGAGTTTTCAATACTGTCATTCCGTCAACATTAGGTAGGTTTAAATCGAGCACAACAAGGTCGAAACTTTCAACACTAAGCATATCTAATGCCATTTGACCGTCATAGCAATAATCAACACTGTAAGCAAGACGCTTAAGACTTCTTACGATTGTGTCACAAAGAGCAACCTCGTCTTCAACAACTAAAATATGCATAAGTATCTCCTATCACTTGTATTGGTAAAATATCTTTATTATAGATTATAACACAAAAAAATAAAATCTTTGTTAAATTTTTTTCTTAACAAGGATTTTATATCGTTCGTGATATAATAAGGCGAAAAAATGAAAGGAGTGGTTAAATTGTTCAAAGTAAAAAAAGCAATATCTCAAATCGGTTTCCTTGTTGCCGGAGTGGTTATGCTGTGCTATGGAGCAATGCGTGGTGAGGCAGACACTGTGCTTAGCAAAGCAATAAGATTATGCTTGGAGTGTATTGGAATTGGATAAAAGAAAAAAGAATGTTTCAAAGCTTGTAAGCCGTTTTCGTACTTGTATTCAGGCAGGTGCAACGCTTTTGACAAATATTCATTTACCTAATTTTTTTAAAGGCGGAATATATCAGGGCAATGGCAAGGCCGTGTGCGTACCGGGGCTAAATTGCTACTCTTGTCCTGCTGCGTCAGGTGCGTGTCCAATCGGCTCGTTTCAGGCTGTTGTAGGCTCATCAAAATTTAAGTTTTCCTATTATGTAACAGGATTTTTAATTTTGCTTGGCGTGTTGCTTGGTCGATTTATTTGTGGCTTTTTGTGTCCGTTTGGTTGGCTTCAAGATTTGCTTAATAAAATACCGTGTAAAAAGCTTTCAACAAAAAAACTAAAGCCTTTAACATATTTAAAATATATCATCTTGCTGTTGACGGTTGTATTGCTACCTATACTTGTGGTTAATGATGTTGGAATGGGCGACCCGTTCTTTTGTAAATATATATGCCCACAAGGTGTGCTTGAGGGTGCAATTCCATTGTCTGCTATTGATGAGGGTATACGCTCGGCTTTAGGAAATAAATTTATTCAAAAGCTTATTATTTTGATTATTGTAGTTGTACTGAGTGTGGTTTTCTATCGTCCGTTTTGCAAGTGGATTTGTCCACTCGGTGCTTTTTATGCATTGATGAACAAGGTGTCGTTGCTTGGAATAAAGGTTGATGAGCATAAATGCGTGTCTTGTGGCAAATGCGCAAAAGCGTGTAAAATGGATGTTAATGTAATAAAAACACCAAACAGCACTGAGTGTATTCGTTGTGGTAAGTGTATAACTGCTTGTCCTACTGATGCACTAAGCTTTCACTACGGATTTGGTATGCCTGAAAAAAATCTTTGCAACACTGTAAAAGAAAATAATAAAACAGATATTAAAACAAATAACAAAAAAGATATAACACCGGAGGAATAATAATTATGAAAAAATCAAAAATATTAACTATACTTATGGTTTTAGTGCTTATGTTTAGCCTTGTTGCTTGTTCAACAGCTAAAAATAACGACAAATCTCAGTCAAATAATACTGCTGATATTTCAGATTTAATGGAAAGTGAACCAAGCAATTTAGATGACGCAACTGCACTTTATAAAAAGCTTATGCAAAAAGAAAATGAAATTCTTTCAAGTAATTCACAGCTTTGGGAAAAAGTGTTTATGTCAGCAAATAAGGACACTTCTATGATTAAAGACGGAACAAATTATGGCGACTTTTTGCTCAATACTATTGAAAACGGTAAAGATAAGTTTACTGCAGATGAGTTGAAAATTCTTAAAGACGGTGCAAATCAAATTAAAAAAATTGAGGATAAACTCACAACTTTAGAACAAAAATATCCGGGCTGTGGCAGTAAGCCGAGCGAGGGTGAAAGTGTTGACGCTGAAAGTGCAGGTATGGTAAGTGACAATAACAAAACTACTAAATTTCCAAGCTTTAAGGGTAAGGACCTTGACGGAAATGATGTTAACAGTGATGACATCTTCTCATCTAACAATGTAACTGTTATTAACTTTTGGTTTACTACTTGTAATCCTTGTGTGGGTGAACTTGGCGATTTGGAAAAGCTTAATAAAGAACTTGCAGAAAAAGGTGGTACCGTTATAGGTATTAACTCATTTACTCTTGACGGTGACAAGACTGCTATATCTGATGCTAAGAATGTTTTGTCTAAAAAAGGTATTAACTACAAAAATATTTGGTTTGATTCAAAGAGTGAGGCCGGTAAATTTACTTCAGGTCTTTATTCATATCCAACAACATATGTAGTTGATAAAAACGGAAATATTGTAGGTCAACCAATTGTTGGTGCAATAACTTCATCATCACAAGAAAAGCAACTTAATAAACTTATTGATGAAGCAATTAAAAACAGTAAAAAATAAAATTTTAAATATCTCGGTTCGGGGGTGCAGACATATTCTTGAACTGTTTAAACAGCTAATCCAAGACTATGTCTGTTCATATATCCCGGAGATTGTTTAATACGTTTGGTGTTATACCAAATGATATAATTATTAATTTAATCTATAAAATTATTGTAAAAGTAAAGAGCTATCAGACATCAAGTCCGATAGCTCTTTTACTATTGTATGATTATAAAATATATGAGTGATGATTATATTGTTTACTTGTCAAGATTTTTGGGAAACGAATTGCAAATTTCCTCTAACTTTGGGCAGTTAATTGCAATTCCTGTAAAAGTATCGTCGTCAATTTTATATTCTAAGTAAAATCTGCCATCGTATTCGGCTATTAAAATGCCGTCGTTATTGCAAATCGGCGAATTGTCAAAGGAGTAGTATAAATAGTACCAATTTCCTGTATTTTTCTTAAAAGTGTCGGTTACAAAATTATCAAGATATTTATTTTTGACTTCTTTTAATTGAATGCAAAAATCTATTATCTCATTATCATTAACAAATTTTTTCTTGTAATTCCAACCTTCTTGGCATACCATAATTGCCGTAACATTTTTATGGCTCATATCATTTATACTGTTGATTGGTAAGCTTGTATAAATTTTTCTGTCTCTAAAGGCTGAGCTGTATAAAAAATCGTTATTCTTATCATTTTTGAGCGTATAGTAGGCATGAGGTAATATAGTGTTATTTTTTTGGCTGATTTTTTCGTCCAAAATCAATTTATAATATTCGCCTGCAAGGGCTTCCATTTGATGATAAGTTTTGCCATTGTATTCTATAGCAGTGATTTCTCCGCTTTTTGTATGCTCTTTTACTTTATATCCGAGTGAGTAATTGTAGATTAAAACAGAAGAAATTGCAATTACTGCAATGACAGAAAACGCTATGGGGATTAAAATAAAGGGATTTATTTTCTTTTTCATAAATTTTCTCCGTTAACTTTTTTATATTTTTACGAACAAGCTGTGCCGCCTTGCTTGCTGTTTTTTCGTCAATACCAAGGCTTATATAATCTAAGGCAATTTTGTTATTCATATATTCCCACCATTGATTGCCGATTAAATCTCTGTGATTTTTATTAGGCGTATGCCATGTAAATCCGTTAGCCATGCATTTTCTAATCTGTGGAAATTCAATTTTGCTGTTTGGTGCTGCTTCTTTTAAAGAATTATAAACAGTAGTTGACCATAAATGATTGCTGTATGGCAATGTTCCGTCAAAATCCCAAAATATAATTGCTATTGTTTTATCCTGTCTAAAATAGTTTTTGTTGCTTAATCCTATTAGCAAATTTATTGTAACAAGATTTTTAATAAAATACAATATATTTTCAAAAATGGCAGGGTATGTTTTATTTCACAATTAATGTAAAAAATGTTGAAAATTGGTGAAAACAGGAAGAAAACTTTGAAAAGAATAATAATCAGTCAGAAAAACGTGAAAAAAAATCACAAAAAGTGGAGAAAAACTATTGAAATTGGATTTGTTTTGTGATAAAATGTGGAAGAAATAAAAAAAGGGAGTTTTTATTATGGAAAAGAAATTAAAAGTGCTCATTGCAGATAATTCAAATCAATTTGCCACACAGTGTCAAAAAGAGTTGGAAACGCAGGGCTACGAAGTTTCAACGATGGACAATGACGGCGCTAAGGTTTTTGATGCTATAGCAAAGCAGAAGTTTGACGTTATTTTGATGGATGTTTTTATGACTAATGAAGACGCAGTCGATGTGCTTGAGTACTATCAAACCCATACTGTTGAAAAGCCGATAATCGCTGTTTTGTCAACAATCAGCAGCGAAGAACTTGAAAAACAGACAATGTCTTTGGGAGCAGATTATTTCTTTATAAAGCCGATTTCGCCTGCTCAGGTTGCGAAAAGAATTACTCGCTTAACTGCATGGAAGAATGAACATAAGGCTGAAATTCAAAAGGGCAGAGCGATGTTTGAACAGGATATGGATGTTGTGATTTCAGATATTATGAGGCAAATCGGCGTACCGGCACATATCAAAGGCTATCATTATTTGAGAACGGCTATAAAATATTGCCTTGACGACAGCGAAATGCTTTCATCTGTTACTAAAATTCTTTATCCAAGCGTTGCAAAGAAATATAAAACGACTTCCTCACGTGTTGAAAGAGCAATTCGCCATGCAATTGAGGTTGCTTGGGACAGAGGTGATGTTGATGTTTTGTCATCATACTTCGGTTATACAATTCAGTCGGAACGTGGCAAGCCGACAAATTCGGAATTTATAGCAATGATTACCGATAAAATCAATCTTTCAATGCGTAATTCAATGTAAAATAAAATAGACTTATGTATATTAATTGTTTGTTTTCGTTTACAAAATGTTCAAAAATATACAAATGAAAACTTTTGTAAAAGTTGCTATTTGTTCAAGTTGACAAAATTAACGTAAAGCATTTGACAAATTAAAATTTTGGTATTACCATTGGTTTATAAATTAAACAGTCAAATGCAATGAACAGGAAATGACTTTGCGTACACCGTTTACAGAAAACTGTCGGTTGTGCAAGACAGCAACAAGGAACGTTTTGCCCTCACCTGCAAGCAGTTTCAGCGAAAGGAAACGAGTAACTGAAATCGGGTCTCACCGTTATATGAGTCGTTGTTAATATCAATTGATATTTGACGACGGTTGAGTGGTCGACCTTTTGTCGGCAAGCAAAGTGGTAACACGAAAGCGCAAGAAAATAAGAAGTTTATGCCTTCGCCTTTGCAAAAAATCGGAAACGGTTTTTGCTTGGCGGAGGTTTATTTTTTTGTTAAGCATCTTGACTGCTAATATAATAAAGAAAGAAGATGTATTTATGAACACGCTTGTAATTGTTTTAATTGCTGTTGTTGTTCTCGGTTTAGGCTATGTCTTGTACGGCAGACGTATTGCTAAAAAATGGGGTATTGACCCTAAAGCCGAAACTCCTGCCGTAAAGTATAATGACGGAAAGGACTATGTTCCGACTAACGGTTGGACGGTATTTTCACATCAGTTTTCGTCTATTGCCGGTGCCGGCCCTGTAACAGGTGCTATTCAGGCGGCTGTGTTCGGTTGGCTTCCTGTTTTGCTTTGGATTCTTATCGGCGGTGTATTCTTCGGTGCTGTGACAGATTTCGGTGCACTTTACGCATCAGTTAAAAATCAAGGTAAATCAATGGGTATGCTTATTGAAAAGTATATCGGTAAGCTTGGCAGAAAACTATTCCTGCTTTTCTGTTGGCTTTTCTCACTTTTGATTATCGCAGTATTTGCCGATATGGTTTCAGGTACATTTACTGCATTTGACGCTGTTACGGGCGCAAAGCTTCCGGCCGCTTCAACAAATGGCTCGGCAGGTATGGTATCAATTATGTTTATGCTTTTTGCAGTTGTTTTCGGTCTTATTCAAAAGAAGTTTAATTTCTCAGGCTGGAAAGAATTTGTATTAGGCGTTGTATTTATTGTAGTTTCGTTTGCAATAGGAACGAAAGTGCCTATCATTCTTGGCAAAGACGGCTGGAGTTATATTGTATTTGCATATATTTTTGTTGCTGCCATTATGCCGATTTGGCTTATGAAACAGCCTCGTGACTATATGACAACTATTATGTTTGTTTGTATGATTGCAGGTGCTGCGTTAGGTCTTATCATCGGTCATCCGACAATGAATTTACCTGTATTTACAGGCTTTAAAAATGAGCAACTCGGCACAATGTTTCCTATTTTGTTTGTAACAGTTGCCTGCGGTGCCGTATCAGGATTTCATTCACTTGTTTCATCCGGTACTTCGTCTAAAACAATTGCTAATGAAAAGGATATGCTTAAGGTCGGCTACGGCGCAATGATTCTTGAAAGTGTGCTTGCTGTTCTTGCACTTTGCGTTGCAGGTGCTGCCGCTAAAAACGGTATTCCTGCCGAGGGTACTCCTTTCCAAATCTTTTCAAGAGGTGTTGCAGGTTTCTTTGAAAAGATGGGACTTTCGGTTCATTTCTCAACAGTATTTATGACAATGTGTGTTTCTGCTCTTGCACTTACAACTCTTGATGCGGTTGCACGTATAGGCAGAATGAGTTTCCAGGAATTGTTCAGCGTTGACGATATGAAAAACGCAAAGCCTTGGAGAAAACTTTTGTGCAACACATATTTTTCAACAATCTTTACTCTTGCTTGCGGCTTTGTTCTTACAAAGATTGGTTATCAAACAATTTGGCCGCTTTTCGGTTCGGCTAACCAGCTTTTGAGTGCACTTGTTCTTATCACTCTTTGCGTATTCCTTAAGGTAACAGGCAGAAGCAATAAAATGCTTTTCCCGCCTATGATTATTATGCTTTGCGTAACATTTACCGCTCTTATTCAGCGTGTAGTAGGTCTTGTTAAATCACTTGTTGCAGGTCAGGAAATTTTTGCAAGTGTAATTCAGCTTGTGGTTGCGGTATTGCTTATAACACTTGCTCTTATTATTGCCGTTAATTCGTTTAAGAGTTATGTAAGAAGCAAAAAGGGCAGTGAGGTTGAAGAAACCGAAAAAACTATCGTTAATGAATAAATTTTAATATTTTAATAAAAATTAAGGATTAGATATTCGTATTGTTTACGAATGTCTAATCCTTTTTTGATGCTTAAGAGCTAAAGCTGTTTTTTACGTCTTATTATATTTCGTACCACTTGATTTCGTTTGAATTTAAATGAAGGTCAAATGATGAGCCGTCGCCGATATAAACTGTTGTATCCTGCGGCTCGTAAGTGTTGTTTACTACGCAATATTTGCCGTTTTTAACATAAGCGTGAACCTCAACATTGTAGTTTGTTGAATACCACTTGTGAAGCTCGTTTTCAGAATTTGCGCTCCAAAGAACCGCCCTGTAAAGTACACGGCTGTTCTCAAAGCTGTAAGGAAGGCCGCTGATGTAAACGCCTCTGCCTTTGCCGAATTGCTTAACTGCCATTTGAACCTCTTCTGCGTGACGAACTGCAAACGGAAGCTCTGTAGCATTTTGAACAAGAACTGTTGTTCCCTCAAGAGCAACAATATTTTTCTTACCCTCGCCGAAATCGACGTTGCCGTCGTTTGTATCCTCAAGAATAAAGTGGTTGCGGTGTTCCTCGGTGTTGTAGCGACGGGTGTTGAGAGTAAGTCCGTTTTCTCTTTCAACGCCCAAAATATCGTCAAGCTGGAAGAACTTGCCCTGCCATTGATGAGCAGCCGGCTCGCCGACGCCTATAAAGCCGCCGCCGTTATAAACAAATTTCTTGACTGCGGTGATGATTTCCTCATCTGCCCAATATTCTCCTCCGCCTTGCGCTGTATCTGCATCGCCGACATTGATGATAACGTCGAAATTATCAAGCAAATTTTTGTCTTTTTTAATATCGTCAAAGCTGATGAATGAAACGTCAAACGGAGCGCCGCTCAATGCCTCAATGACACCAAAGTATGAATAGTTTTGCCTGTAATAAAGACCGTGGTGCACCATATGGTTAGACCAAGCACGCATTTTGCCCCAGCAGTTGAGGACGGCAACTTTCTTTACACAATAAGGAGTAACGCCCTGAATGTTGTCATAAAGAGTTCTGAATTCATCACAAACAGATTTGATATATTCAACGAAATCGGGGAACTGAAGCGCAAGCTTAAGGTATCCGCCGTATCCGATACGCTGAATAGGGCTTCTTAAAATAGCACGTCTTGCAGTTACCCAATTGACCTTTGCCTCCTTGATAGGGTCGCCGCCTTCGCAGAAAACGTCAGGGAAGAAGTAAGGTAAAAATCTGCCTTCTGTGTATTTAACATTTTTAATATCGCTGAAAAGACGAAGCGTTGCGCCGTTGCCGACACTGCCTACAACAGCGTCAAGTCCGATTGAGGTAAACTCGTCCATAAACGGCTCCATTCCAATCCAATGGTCGCCCATAAACATCATAGCTTCCTTGCCGTATTCGTGAACAATGTCAACCATTTCCTTGGCAAGTGCGGCAACTTCTCTTCTTTGGAAAGCCTGAAAATCTTTAAATTCCTTTGACGGAATTCTGTATGTATTGTTCATATATCCTTGGTCAATGATAAACTCAGGGCGGAATTTGTAGCCGACCTCTTTCTCAAACTGCTCAAGAATATATGGGCTTACCGATGCGCTGTAGCCGAACCAATCAACAAACTTCTCCCTTGCAAGCTCATCAAAAATCAATGTGAACTGATGGAAAAATGTTGTAAATCTTACAACGTCAACATACTCATGGGTGTCAAGAAATTTGCGCAGCCTTTCAAGCGAATGTGCTCTTGTTTTTGGCTGACGAACGTCAAATGTTATCTGCGGCTCAACGTTCCATTTATTTACCACCGCATTATACATATGTACCGGGTCCCACATAATGTAAGCAAGAAAACTAACCGTATATTCATGGAAAGGAGTACAGTTATTAATAGTAACGTCGCCGCTTTTCTCGTCATAATCCCAAGAAGTCGGTGCAACTACCTCACCTGTAGTTCTGTCAATAACCTCCCACCATCTTGTGATATCGTCACGGTTATTTACTTTAAGCATATCGGGATAAAGATTATCCATAAGATGAATTGAAAGGGTGTCGCTTGTAGCGGTGTGAAATTTAGTCATAATATACATCTGCTGAATTTCATCAGGATTTGCCTTAGCCCAAGCGTTGTCCTTTCTTGTTGTGTAATAGGTTGCATAAACCTTTGCTCCTGTGTCACGAAGTTCTTGCGGAAATTCGGTTCCGTCGCAGTCACGTATTGCGTCTGCACCCCATTCGTTCATTATTTCAAGAGTTTCTTTGACAACGTCCATATCTGTCGGAATTGTTACTCTGCCTTTGCTTTTTGCCATATTTTACCTCCGAATTGTTATTTTTTGATTTTGATTATTTTATTGTTTTTAAGTGTCATTTTGCCGTGCATTCTCTTTCTTACAAAAGGAACGCCATCTCTTACATAAAATGTATTGTTTGCAACATAAGCGTCGGGATTACTTGCCGGTGTCATTGTTCCGCTTAAGTCATCGAAGCTTAAATTGTTTTCAAATGTGTTGTGTACTGCCTCCTGCAAGCAAAACATCATACAGCCGCCCTCGTTAAGCCGTGAGTAGTTGTATTCATATTTTGTACCGTCACCTGAGTCAGCATCATAAGCCATACCGTCTTGATTAAGCTTTGTATCAACAACGTCATTATATCTTAAAAGTGCATTCTTGCATTTCCACGGCCAAATCGCTGCGGCAACCTTGCCTGCACGCTTTTTTGGATATTTATAATATCTGTCGTTCATTTCAGTTGCACAGGAGTCCGCAACATTATGCTCAACTAAAGGATTTAAAGCGTACATAGGAGTTATAGCGTCACCGCCGGCAAATTTAACATAGTTGTTTTTAAGTGTAATGTTTTCGTTGCCGTATTTCTTGAATGTTTCCTCACTAAGCTCTTTGGTTGCAAAATCCTTGTGACGGTATGAATAGCCGACTGCAATGCCCCAACGGCTGACATTTTTAACAAAGCAGTTTTCGACTGTTACTCCGTCATATCTTGCAACACCTGTTTTTTCTTCATCATCAGGCTTAAAGCAGGTCATATAAATACCGCCGTTGTTCATATGCTTGTTGTAAACATTGCCGTTTATATCGTGGATAAAAAGGTTATCAAGTGTGATTGAATGAAGCGTGCCTCTGTTTTTTGCAACTGCGGCAACGCCTGTTCTGTCCATCTTGTCTGCGGCACAGTAGCTTTCCATATCCTTGAATTTTTCTTTATTTGTTATTTCAATATCTTTAATAAGTATATTTTCAACGTCATAAAGAAGAATTGCGGACGAAACGTTGCCTTTATATACGTGACCGCCAAAGTCGAGTTCATTGCCGTAGTCCTGATACCAAACGCCTTTGCCGTTAGTGTTAATTCTCGGCAAATCGCCGTTATCGCCGTATGACGTAATTTCAATCATATCAGCGTTTATGTCGCCGCAATTTTTCAAATGTAAAAATTCATTTTCAAAAACAGAACCTTTTAAAAGGAATACCTTGTCACCGGGCGCAAGCTCAATCTCGTTTATTTTATTAAGGCTTTTAAACGCAGTGCTTTCGCTTAAACCGTCATTTTCGTCATTGCCGTTAAGCGAGCTTACAAAGTATGTTGTTGATTTCTTCATCGTACTGCGCCTCCCTTATCTTTTTATAAATAACCGTTTTAACTTCAAAAAAGAAAAATCGGTCGTTGTTGTACCTTGTGAAAAGGTCCTTGTTTTCCTTATAATAAGCTTTCATTTGCTTTCTTGTTATTTCAGTAAAATTATATACCTTTTTTACCTTTTCGCTTTCTCCTACAAAGTCAAGCTTTAATCTTGTAAGCTCAAAATTAAGAAAAGCCGGATATGAAAAATGAGTAAGACCGTATACGGTTTCACCGTTTTCAAGCTGTGCTTTTCTTTTTTCGTTTTCAGCGTCGCATCTCTTTTTTACTCCCTCAAGGCTGTCGTCATCAATCAGATTGAGTGATTTAGAGAATGCAAGGCAGGCAAGAGCATACTTTTTTTCTTCTTCATTTTCAAAAAGAAATGTATTCATAGCCATTCTCCTTTAAAAAAGTGAATTTTGTGTCATTTGTTATATAATACTTATTTTTATATATTATTGCAAGCGTATTTACATTTTTTATTATTTTGTACTATAAAAAGTGAATATCGTCGGTTTAAAAATTATGTTCGACTTTTATATTGATTTGATATATAATTAAATTATCAATTTAAACGGGGTGATGATATGAAATTTATTCATCTTTCGGATTTGCATATCGGCAAGCGAGTAAACGAGTTTTCAATGCTTGAGGAGCAAAGATATATTTTACTTAAAATTCTTGAAATAATCGAGCAGGAAAAGCCTGACGCAGTGCTTATCGCAGGCGATGTTTACGATAAATCTCAACCGTCCGGCGAGGCGGTCAAAATGCTTGATGAGTTTATTTTCAGGCTTTCAGATATGCCCCTTTCCACCTTTATTATCAGTGGCAATCACGACAGCGCCGAGCGACTTTCATTCGGCTCAAGAATTATGGAAAGGGCAAATATTTTTATCTCTCCCGTTTATGACGGCACTATTCAAAAGCATACGCTTAAAGACGAGTGGGGAGAAGTGAATATATTTATGCTTCCGTTTATTAAACCTGTTAATGTCAGGCAGGCATTTCCCGATGAGGAAATAAACGGATATACCGATGCAATTGCTGCGGCAATTTCCAAAATGGACGTTGACGAAAGCAAGAGAAGTATTATTATCTCCCATCAATTTGTTACGGGTGCAATCAAGCGCGACAGCGAAGAAATCAGCTTAGGCGGTACGGATAATGTTGATGTCGCAGTTTATGATAAATTCGATTATGTCGCACTCGGACATATTCATTCACCGCAAAAGCTTATAAGAGATACTGTCAGATATTCGGGTACTCCGCTTAAATATTCATTTTCGGAATGCAGGCATAAGAAAAGCGTTACGGTTGTTGAAATGGGCGAAAAGGGAAATGTTCAAATAAAGCTTATTCCGCTTATTCCTAAGCACGATTTGGTTGAAATTGAAGGCAGCTATGACGAACTTATGAGTAAAGATTATTATGAAAAATTAAATCACAAAGAGGACTATTATCATATCACTTTGACTGACGAAAACGATGTTGTTGACGCACTTTCAAAGCTTAGGTGCGTTTATACAAATATTATGAAGCTTGATTATAACAACACCCGAACGAGAAGTGCGCTTACAGTTGAAAGTGTGGAAAATGTTAAGGAAAAATCACCGACGGAAATTTTCGGCGAACTTTATTTTAAGCAAAACGGCAGTGATATGAGCAAGGAACAAAGCGAGTTTTTGCAAGGCGTTATTGAAAATGTTTGGGAGGCAGAGCAATGAGACCCTTAAAAATTACAATGTCGGCATTTGGCCCGTATGCAGGTGAAGTCACCCTTGATATGCAAAAACTCGGAAAGAGCGGAATATATCTTATCACGGGCGATACGGGCGCAGGCAAAACGACGATTTTTGATGCGATTTCTTATGCGCTTTACGGCGAGGCAAGCGGGAATTACAGGGAAAATACTACTCTTCGCTCAAAATATGCAAGTGCAGATACACCAACCTTTGTAGAACTTGAATTTGAATATAATAACGAAATTTATAAAATCAGCCGCAATCCGGAATATCCCAGACCTAATAAAAGGGGAGAGGGCTTTACCAAGCAAAGCGCCAATGCAGAGCTTGTTATGCCGGACGGCTCAGTTATAACGAAAATCAAAGAGGTTAGTGCTAAGGTTGAGGAGATAATCGGAATTAATAAAAATCAATTTTCGCAAATTGCAATGATTGCGCAAGGCGATTTCAGAAAACTTCTCAATTGTGAAACAAACGAGCGAAGCAAAATTTTCAGAAAGATTTTTAAAACCGAGCCTTATCATAATATTGAAATTAAGCTTTCGAGCCTTTTTAATGAACTTAAACGTAACCGTGAAAAAGAAAAAAGCGGCATTGAGCAGTATATCAATCAGCTTAAGTGCAATGAAAATGACACGCTTTCTCTTGAACTTGAAAGGGCAAAGAGCGGCGATGTGCTTATTGAGGACGTTATAAAACTTGCAGGCGAGATTATCAATAAGGATACGCTTGAATATACAAAAACTCAAAAAAATATTGAAAGTATTAATGAAGAAATCGAAAAAATAAATTCAAATATTAAACTTTACGAAAATCAAGAGGCAACAAAGAAAGCATACGCAAAAGCGTCTGCCAAGCTTGAAGAACTTAAAACAAAGCGCAATGAGTGCGAAAAAGCTTATAAATCAGCCGAAGCACAAAGAGAAAGGCTTGACGATTTAACAAAAAAAATCAATCTGATTAATTCTAAAATGCCTAAGTATGACGAACTTAAAAGCCTTGAAAACAGCATAAGTGAAAAGACACAAAGTTTTGAAAAAAGCAATAATTCACTTAAGCTAAAGCAGCAGGAAATAACGCTGCTTGAAAAAGAAATTGATGAAAAATCAAAGGCTTTGGAAGAAGTCAAGGGTGCAGATTTGCTTGCACAAAAGCTGACTGTCCAAAAAGAAGAAATCAAGAAAAAAGCAGAAGCACTAAAAGAACTTAAAACCGAAATTGACAGGTGCAAAGCCGAACAAAAAAATCTTAAAAACGCACAGTCTTTTGCAAAATCCGCTTTAGATGAATACGGCGCATTGGAAAATGAATATAATCAAATATATATTGCCTTTTTCAACGAGCAGGCGGGTATAATCGCAGATGAGTTAAAAGACGGCGAGCCTTGCCCTGTTTGCGGCTCAACTTCGCACCCGAATTTGGCGAGAAAAAGTGAAAATGCACCGAGCCAAGCAGACGTTGAATCGGCGCAAAACCTTGTTAAAAAAGCACAGGAAAAAGCCGATAAAGCAAGGGATACTGCGTCTGCACTTAAGTCAAGATTTGATGAAATTGCCACTAATGTAAAGTCTGCAGCTAAAAAGCTTTTCGGCACAGACGACAATGTTTTTGACGATTATAACAGCAATATTAATGCTTTAAAGAAAGAGTATGACTGTACTTTAGCTTTGCTTAAAACAGCAAACGAAAAGCTTAATCTTTATCAAAAATTAGATAAGGAAATTCCAAAAATTCAGGAAAAACAAAAATCTCTTTCAGATGAAATATCAACGCTCAATACCCAAAAGGCAAGTGATGAAGCTTTTATTTCGGAAAATACAAAGCGTGTAACCTCTATTAAAAGCGAACTTGATTTCGAAAGTGCCGACCTTGCTAAAGATAAGCTGAAGGAACATACCAACCTTTCAAATGATATCAAAAATGCCATTGAAAAAAGCAAAAATGCTTTTGACGATATTAAATCAAAATATGACACGCAAAAGGGTACAAAAGCAAGCCTTGAAAATGCACTTAAAGAATTTAAGGAAATTGATTTAGCCTCTCTTAATGAAAAGTCTTTAAAACTTAATGAGTATAAAAAAGATATTGATGAAACGGCAAAATCGCTTTATTCCCGCATTGAAAACAATAAATCACGTGTAGATGATATTTCTGAAAAAAGGGATATCCTAAAAGGATATGATGATAAATATGTTTGGCTTAAAGCGCTTAGCGAAACGGCTAATGGCGATATATCGGGCAAGGAGAAAATTACACTTGAAACCTTTGTTCAAATGACGTATTTTGACTCGATTATAAGAAAAGCAAATATCAGGCTTTTGACTATGAGTGACGGTCAATATGAATTGGTGCGCCGGAGTGATGCCGAAACACTTAAGAAAAATGAAGGCTTGGCACTTGATGTTATTGACCATTTTAATGGCTCGTCAAGAAGTGTCAGCACCTTGTCGGGCGGCGAATCGTTTATGGCCTCTCTCTGCCTTGCACTCGGTCTTTCTGATGAAATTCAATCATCGAACGGCGGTATCAAACTTGATACGATGTTTGTTGACGAGGGCTTCGGCTCTCTTGACGGGGAGGCACTTGACCGTGCTCTTTCTGCGCTTACCTCTCTTTCTCAGGGCAATCGCCTTGTCGGCATAATTTCGCACGTTGATGCGTTGCGTGACAGGATAGATAATAAAATAGTTATAACTAAGGACAGAACAATCGGAAGCAACGCTCAAATTATTTGCGATTAAAAAGACGGGCTGATTTTCAAAATCGGCCCGCCTTTCTGTTTATATATGTGCTTCTATGTTTCTTAGCGTTGTGTGGGTTGTATAAATACCGTTTTCGTTGCTCGCTTTGTAATCGCCGCCGTGCTTTTCGGCAATTTCTTTAATGTTTTTTGTTCCGTTGCCGTGGCCTTCTTGAATTACTTTTTTTCTGTTTATAAACGGATTTTTTGTGTCGATTTTAATAATCTTATCACTTGCAGTTATTGAAAAATAAATTTCTTTTTTATTACATTCCTTTGTAGCATTAATCGCATTGTCGCAAAGGTTTAAAAGTATTCTTGCAAGGTCGATATTTTTAATTTTAACGTTATTTTGAATGTCGACTTCAACATTAAGCTCAATATTTTCAGCCTTGGCTTCCTTTGATTTTATGTAAAAAACAGTGTTTATAATATCATTACGGCAAAGCCTTAAGCCGTCAATTTCAGTAAGTTCATCATTTGACTGATTTAAAATGTCAAGTGCCTGCTCATTATTACCGGATAAAATAAGCTCTTTAACAGTTAGGTGAATGTTTTTAATGTCGTGCTTGATGTGTCTGAGTCCTTCTCTTTCGGCTTTGATTAATTCAAGGCTTTGATATTCAATTTCATTTTTAGTCGATAATATTAAAAGCTCGGCATTTTTATCGTCAGTTTTTCTTATTGAGTCAACAACAAATATAGTCGCAAAATCGATTATGGCAACAACTATAAAGGTGATGCAAATTATAATGTTTTGATAAAGTAAATCGCCGTTGCTTTCTTCCCAAAACGCCTTCATTGACGCACAAATGATTAGCGGTAAAATATTGGTTACAGGAAAAATATAAAAATAAAGATATTTTGCTTTAAAATCACTTGCTTCGATTTTGGAAAGCCTTAGGAAAAACGATACAATATATCCGCCGAAAAGATATGTCAGCGCATTTGAAAGGGTGAGCGCTATTGTTGATTTGTAGGTCGGAAGATTATCAATTAAATCCTGATATCCGACTTCGCTCCAAATATAACTCAAAATTGCACTGCTGCCAATCCAAATGAAAATATACATACCAAATATCAAAAGCGAGCCTGTGATTTTGTTTTTTGTTTTTGTATCAATGCTTATTGCAAAGACGGCAAATATAAATAAAATCAGCGATACGTAGCTTAATATTACAAAAGCACTGTTATCCGCTTTCTCGGCTAAAAGTTTGGAATATTGGTTAACTAAGTTCCAAGCGCAAACGGATATATGCGTTGTTATAAGCGTTATAAAGGAATTGAATTTATCTTTATAAAGTGTGTGAATAATCGTGAAAAGAGCAAAGCCTTTGCAAATTGAAAGAATTAAAAGCCAAATTGAAAAATGACTTAAATCTATTATCTGTCCCATTTATTATTGCAGCCTTTCAAACTAAATGATATTTATGCTATATTTCCAAATATTTTTTGTAATTTTCTGTCAGCGTCTTGTAATTACTTCTCGAAATTGTTATTTGCTCGCCGTTTAGTAATATATATTTGTGCCATTTGAATCCTAAAACGTAATCAAAATTAACCGCAAAACTTCTGCTGCATTGTTGAAAATTAATACTGCATTTTGAAAGCAAATCTGAAAACTTGATATTTGCCGTTATGCTTTTTCCGTCATTAAAATACAAAACACTTGCTTTATTTTGCGCTTCGATATAAGTAACGTCGTTTAGATCGATTGTTTCGCTTATTTTTTCATGTTCAATTATTATTTTCTGCTTTCGTCTGTTTTCAAGATTTTGAATACATTTATTCAGCGCATTTGAGAGATTTTTTTCATCTGACCTTAATTTGTCAAGATAATATGTCGGTGAAATTTTTGAAATATTATAGATTTCACCCGGAAATGACGTTAGTATAACAAGCTCGAAGTTAACGGCAACGTCCTCTTTGACAATTTGATTAATTGTATTGATATCGCCGAGTAAAACGTCAAGAAATAATATATCTATTTTACTTGAATTTTCCTTTAATTCTTCAAAAGTGGATATGAGCGAAAGTGTGTAGTCAATTCCGATTTTTTCGCATTTTTCCTTTAAATTGTCATATAGTTTTTGCCTGAATATTTTATCGTCATCACAAATATAAATACTGACCATATATTGCTTCTCCTCGAAAAATAAGTAACAAATACAATAATAATTATATCACAAATATGACTATGTGTCATTAATATTCTGCATTTCACACCGAAAAACAGTCATTTCACACCACATATATTTACTTTTCGTCAAAATAATGATAAATTAATGATGATTTAATGAAGTATTATTAATGAATTGGATGCCCAAAGAAATTCTGACAAAGAAAAAGGAACAGTGAGAATAAAATCTCGCCGTTCCTTTTTTGTTATATTTATAATCTCAAATCGTCCTCTTTGTGTTTTTTGCTTAAGTTGATTGAAATCGGAATTATTGCGCCTACACCGCCGCCGATTGCCAAGCCGATAAGTAAAAACAGCCACCAGAGAGAAAGCTTTGACTTCTTTTTATCCATGTCGCTGTCGCTTTTTACAGCTTTCTTTTTAATAATCGTGCTTGAAAGAGGAATGCTTTCGCTGTAGCTTTTTCCAAAATCGTCCTCGTAGCTCAGCGTTGCCGTGCCTTTTACGTCGCCGAGCTTAGATGAACTCACCTGAAAATTAGCGCTTCCCGTCTTGCTTTCGCCTGCCTTTATCTCGCCGATAAAGAGGACTCCTCCCGTTTCAAGTCCGTCAATGTCAAAGCTGATTTTTGCATTTCTTATTGCCGATTTGCCCGTGTTCATCAAATTTACTTCCATAGTAGCCGTATCGTCCTGCGTAAGCTTTTTGGGAAGAATAATGCCGTCATAATCAAGCGCCGTCTTTTGCTTGACATTAATTAAAATATTGTCTGAGCTTTCAAACGAAGTGAAATATTTGTCCTCATAAGTGCTTGCCAAAACGAGCTTGTGCTCTCCTATTTCAGCTGTTTTTGCGGCGGTTAATTCAATATTTAACGTGTAAGTACACTTTGGCTTTATTTCATCAACAAAATAGGTTTCTCTTTTGAATTTAATGTTGTTTTTTTCCTCGCTTATAGTAAGTTTCAAATTTTTAATGGATTTGTCCTTGCTCTCGTTTTTTAGAATTACGGATAAATTTGCACTTTTTGACGGCGATACGTATTTGCCGTCAAGAGAGTAGGAGGTGACGATTAATTGCGGACGGGAGGCATTTTGCGTTGTTTTCTTTTTAGCCGCCTTTTTTGCCTTCTTTTTCTTTGTAACATTTATTGATATTTGCGACGTTGACGTATATTGAGTATAATCATCGTCCTCATATTCTAAGCTGACAGCCAGCTTGTGCACACCCTCGCTTGCTGTTTTCGTCGCTCTTATTGTGGCGGTGTATGTGTAGGTAGCATTTGGAATGATTTTATCAATATAGCCTGAATTTACACCTATTGTGCTTATTTCGTTTGCCTCGTCACTTAGAGTGATTGCAATGTTGTTTATATTTTTCTTTAGGCTGTGGTTTTTTAGTTTTATTTCAAGTGTTGCGCTTTCGTTTGGCTTTAAATCAGGCTTTGAAAGGGTATAGCTTTCCACCATTAACCGTGGTTGCGATGCACTTTGATTATCGCTCGGTGCGGTGTCGTCCTCCCCTGCAAAAGCCGTCATACCAAAGCTAAAGCATAATATTATTGAAATAAATATACAAAGTAGCTTTTTCATAATTTTCCTCTATAATTCTCTTATATTTTCAACTATGCTGTTTTTCATTTCTTTTCTTACCTTAACCCATAAGTTAATTGAGCATAAAAGGAATAAAACAAGCGAAATGATTATTGCCGGCAAAGGATTAAATGTTAACGCTAAATTTATGTCATAAAGATATTTACCGATTATTTTTATTATGATAAAACTTAATATATAAAGTCCGAAGCCTATGCCTATTCCGAGCGTAAACATTGACGTCATTTGATTTATAAATGATTTAGTCAGCGCTCTTTCGTCTGCGCCTACTGCCCTGAGCGTGCCGATTTCTCTCTTGCTTTCTCTTATTCTTGCGCTCATTGCGTTGTTAATAATGCTGAGGCTTACCGCAAAACAGATTATTAATATACTTACAATCGTTACGATTTCAAGCATTTTTTGTTTTTCTAAGAACTGACGGCTTCCATAAACAGAGTTTAAATATCCACCGTATTTTTCGGTATAAGTGCTAAGTTCCTCTGTAATTTCCTCGTCAATTTTATCGTCGACCTCTTCGCTTGCATTGATATACAGCAAGTTGTATTTTAAATTTTTGTCAAATGCACGCATTCCGTCAATCGTGGTAGCTATTTGAAAGTCAGATGAAAAATTAACGCTTGTATTTTCATAAGAATAGGGGTGAATTATTGCGCCTATTTTAACCGTTTTTTCTTCACCGCTTTTTAATCGAAACGTTATTTTATCTCCTGCCTTGTACGGTGAATCGGCTTTTGCAAGCGTTTTTGAGCCGACTGTTTTTTTGCCAATATCTTTATCAAAATTTCGAGTCGATTCAAAAGTCTTGGTTACTCCGATTTTGCCTGTGGCTTCAACCTTTTTCGGCGCTATGAGGACTATTTCATCTCCCGATTTTAAAGCGGAGTAGTTGATTTTTCCGTCGGCAACATATTTTTCCGCCATTTTAAATTGCGCCTCGTCATAAGCATTAAGGTTTATAGAGCAGTATTCTTTGCTTATTTTTAAATCCTTTTTTTCTTTCTCGTAGTACTTGTTCGGCTTACCGTTTTTAATCTGTTTTACAAGGTCGTCGGTGTTGTTAATCTCCTCGTGATTCATAAATACGTCGTAATTTATAGCCCTGAAAAAGTCCGTTATCTTGTCAAAATAAAGATAAGCGTTTGCGGTTTTTCTGCCCTCGGTTTCGCCGATATAAGGCAAAGCCTCAATATCCTGCCTTTCAGCCTCATTGATTCCCTGTTCTCCGCTTTCATACGTAGTAAGAAGCTCATAGTCATAGCTTACGCTGTTTAAATGCGAATCATTTGAACTTATTACAGAAGCCCAGCCGTAATTGGAAAGCAAAATTGTTGCTGTAAGAATAATGCAAACCGTAATCTTGCTTCCTTTGTAAAAGCCTAAGTTTCTTTTTGCAATCAGCTTTTCGGGATTATATTCTTTCTTTGTTTTAATTTTCTTTTTATTAAATTTTCTTGCCGTTTCAACATTTCTTATTGCCTGCATAGGCGAGGTTTTGGAGGCTGAAATAAGCGGAATTAATGCCGCAAGCATAACTACGGCTTCGTTGATTACTGCCGCAACCGGCAGCACAATAAGGCTTTTTGACATAACGGCGTCTTTTATCGCAAGCTTTAATAAAAGGCTTACCGTGAAATAAGAAATTGCCAAGCTAATCGGAACACAGATGAGCGAAATTATAAATGCCTCACGTCCGAAAATATTTATAATCTGCCTTTTCGTTGTGCCTATAGCCCTGAGCATACCTATTTGCTTTCGTCTGTCCTTAAGATTGTTGTTAAACGAATTTACAATGGCAACGCAGGAGGCTAAAATAAGCACAATGAGAAGCAAAACGGCGAGGTCGCCTCCCGACGTTAAATCGTCAAAGCTTGCCGAGTTGTTTGATGATACATAATTATCGTTTATTTCGGAAGTGGCTTTTTGCGAAACCGATTTACGGATTTCATCAAAATTTTTATTCTTACATTTTATATAAAATGCAAGCATTTCTTTACCGCCTGCATCGATTTTTTCCTTGTTTGATACAAGAATTGCAGGAATAAGTGTGTCATATTGGTCAGGCTCGGAATATACATAGCCTATAATCGATTTTTTATCCTGCAAAATTCCGACAAGCTTGTATTTCTTTTCCACTGTTTTGTAATAATTTGAGCAGTCATTTTGAATATCAAGCTGAAATGTGATTGTATCGCCGATTTTTGCTTTTTTATATCCTAATTTTGAAAGCGCTGTCTTTTCAATCGCAACCTCGCCCTTATTTTGCGGATATTTGCCGTCAAGAAGGATGGGATTTGCAAGTGCTTTGCCGCTTTCGTCAAAGTATGCAATGTTTGAGCCGAGCGTTTTACTGTCGTTTTTGTTATATGCATAGCCTAAGGTGTGCGCTGTGCCGAAGCTTTCAACGGTTTTGTTGTCTTGCAAAGCTTTAAAATCACTTTCGTCAATCCCTGCGGCGGATATAATCATAGTTTCATATCCGTGACTTTTGTAGTAATTTGCATTGCTTGTTTCCTGCGCCGCCGAATATAAAAATACAATACTGCTTGAAAATACCATTGCAAGGATAATACCGATAATCATTATTGTATATTGTTTTTTTCTATTTTTTATATTTCCGAGCGCAAGGGTATTAACTGTCAATTTCTTTTTCAATTTTCAGCCACCGCCTTCGTGTCGGCAACTATTTTGCCGTCCTCAATGGTGAGTATTCTGTCTGCCTGCTCGGCAACGTGCAAATCGTGGGTTACAAGTATGAGTGTAATTCCAAATTCCTTTGCACAATATTTTAAAAGTGAGAGAACTTCTTGACCGCTCTTTTTGTCAAGATTACCCGTAGGCTCGTCTGCAAAAAGGATTGACGGCTTGTTTGCAAGTGCTCTTGCTATTGCAATTCTCTGCTGCTGGCCGCCCGAAAGCGCAGACGGCAAATGTGAAAGCCTGTCCTCAATTCCGAGCATAGAAATGATTTTATCAATATATTTTTCGTCAACTTTTTTCTTATCAAGCATAATGGGCAAAATTATGTTTTCGTATCCCGTCAGCTCGTTTACAAGATTATAAGCTTGGAATACAAAGCCAAATCTTCTTCTCCTCAAAATCGAAAGCTGATTGTCACTGTAGTCGCTGAGTCTTTTTTCACCGTAAATTACATATCCGCTTGTTGCATTTTCAAGGGAAGAGAGAATGTGCAAAAGCGTAGACTTTCCCGAACCGGACGGACCTGTCACGGCGCAAAATTCTCCCTGCTCAAACGATATGCTCACGTTGTCAACCGCCTTAACGGTGCTGTCTGAGCTAATATATTCCTTTGTGAGGTCTTTACATTCGATTATTTTCATTTTGCTTTTCCTTTCAATGTTAATCTTTTTCTTTATCTTAATAATACAGCACCAATCTTTAATTAAACTTACTTTAATCTTAAGATTTCGTAATGTTTTGAAATAATGATAAAAAATCCGCCCGATTTATTCAAAAGGGCGGTATTTTGATTTCTTATTTACAGCGCCTCGTAGCCGTCGATTTTAGGCAGGCATATTGTAATGCATAAGCCGTCGTTTTTGTTTTGCGCCGTGATAAGAGCGTGGTGGCGCTCAATAATTGCTTTGCTTATTGCAAGCCCTATGCCCGTATTGCTTTTTGCAGAGTTTTCAGCCTTGTAAAAGCGGGTGAAAAGATTAGGTATTTCCTCCTCTTTCATTCCGCCGCCGTCATCTTCAATCTCTATTGTTTCCGAGCGTTCGCTGTTTGTTATTGTGATTTTAATATTTCCTTTATCGTCTGTGTGTTCGCAGGCGTTTTTTATTATGTTTGAAAGTGCCTCGTAAAGCCATTCTCTGTCGCACCTGATTTTGCCGGTACCGTTTAACTCAAAATTTTTCTCCTTAAAAAGCGGCTTGAAATCTAAAATGAGCTTTTGGCAAATTTCGTTAAGGTCGTTTTGTTCAAAATTCATATAATATGTGTCAAGCTTGACCTTTTCAAGCTTCAAAAGCTTATATATCAGTTGCTCTGTTTTGTCGATTAGTTCAAGTTCCTTTTGTGCGTGTGCGTTTTCACCGCTTGCAAGGTCCATTTCGCAGTAAAGCCTGAGCGCCGCAATCGGAGTTTTAAGTTGGTGCGATATGTCTGATATGAATTGAACGTTTTTCTTGTTTTCGTTATACAGCTTGCCTTTTTCAAGATTGACTAATTCCTCAAGGTCACCCACGGCATTTTGAAGCCGTGCAAAGTCATTATCATAAAGGCTTATTTGCGTTGCTTTTCCCTGATTTCTAAATTCATCAATACTCTCGGTCAACGCCCTTGCGTCCTTTTTTAGCTTGTAATTTTGGATAAAAAGGATAAAGGATATCAAAAGCAATATACCGCATAAAATTGAAAGGATAATAATTTTCATATATTATCCTCCCAACGATATCCTATTCCTCGCACGGTTGCAATTTTATCTGCTCCGATTTTCTCTCTGAGTCTGCTTACGTGAACAGATAATGTGTTGTCGTCAATAAAATTTCCGCTGTCGTCCCAAATGCTTTGCAAAAGGCTTGACCTTGTGACTATTGCGCCGTTGTTTCTTATAAGCATCGAAAGAATTTGAAATTCCGTTTTCGTGACAAATATATTTTGATTGTCCTTTTTAACCGTCATATTATTTGTGTCAATTACCAAATCACTGCTTACAAAATTTTGAAAAGCATTTCTTCTGATAAGCGCACGTATTCTTGAAAGAAGCTCTAAAAGCTTAAACGGCTTTGTAACATAATCGTCACCGCCGGCATCAAGCCCTCTTACTATTTGGTATTCCTCATCGCAGGCAGTTAAAAACAAAATAGGCGTGGTCACTCCCTGCGCTCTAAGCCTTTCACACAAATCAAATGAAGAGCCATCGGAAAGCATAACGTCAAAAATAAGCAGGGAGAAGCGATTTTCTTTAATGATTATCTCTGCTTTTTTGATACTTTCGGCACTTTCAACTTCATAATCTCTGCCTTGCAGCATTTCTAAAAGCCCGTCACGAAGATAAGCATCATCTTCAAGTAAAAATATCTTCTCTGCCATAACCTTTTTCCGCCTCTTTTTTGTTTATATATAATTTAGTTTATAATATCATAATTTTTTATATTAAACAACAAACCTTACGATAACTTAAGAAAAAAGATGAGTTGAAAATTAATCGACTCATCTTTTCTTTTACATATTATATTATTCCGCCGTTTACACCGAGAATTTGGGCGGTGATATATTTGTTTTGCGTGAGATAAAAGATTGCGTCTGCAACTTCCTCACTTGTTCCCAGCCTGCCTAAAGGCACTTCCTCTTCAAGCTCATTTTTGTCAAACATATTGTTCATTCTTGTGTCAATTATTCCGGGGCATACGCAATTTACCGTTATGCCGCTTGGTGCAAGTTCCTCTGCAAGCGAACGTGTTAAACCGATAACTGCCGCCTTGCTCATTGAATATGCAATCTCGCACGAAGCACCCGTTTGCCCCCACATTGATGAAACGTTGACTATTGCGCCCTCGTGATTTTTGAGCATAAGCTTGATTGCTTCTCTTGAGCAAAGAAAATACGACCTTGCATTAACGCTCATTATTTTGTCGTATTCCTCTGCCGTGGTGTCGTTAATTTGCTTAATAAGGCTTATTCCCGCATTGTTTACAAGAATGTCGATATTTCCAACCGTTTCAAACAGATTTAATATATCTTCTTCATTTTCTAAGTTACATTTGATTTTTGTAACGCCGTCAAAATCCGGCTCGGTTTGGTTATATGTCACAAAAACATCATATCCCTTTTGTGCAAAAAGCATAGCCGTCGATTTGCCGATACCCGTTGCACCGCCCGTAATTAAAACTTTTTTCAAGCTAACACTCCTAAGCTTTTTCTTTGATTATATCATTATAAAACGTCTTTTTCAAATAAAGTTGTAATTTTACTTAAATTATTGTATAATATCATCACTAATTTTCACAGAGGTGTAAATATGAGCGATACAAAAAGAGATTTTTCTACAATCAGCATATATATTGATGAAAACGAAAATATGATTGGTATTCCTTGCGGTGAAAGCGATAAATACGGGATTGCGGATATTGATAAGGTCGTTCTTCTTAAAGCACCTTATTCCGACAGCCAAATTGAAAGTTTTGTTGAAGAGGTTATTTCTTATTGCTATACCAAAAAACACAATGATTCTTCTCCGCTTTCAACTATTGAAAAGTACACTAAAAAAACAGGCTTTGTAAACGCAACTGCCGATTATACACTTATTTCGATTGTTAAGACTAATGATACATATTCTCTTATGCCTACTTTTAACGATTTTGAAAGAGGCCCGCTTGTTATTGATGATGATGAAAGAATTATTCTTGCAAATTACCAAAAGGGTGAGCTTGCAGAAATTATGAAGGATTTTATCCAAATTTATGTTAAGGCTAATATGTTTTATAAGGAAAAGCAGGAGCTTGAAGAGGAAAAGAAAAGAAGAGAAAATAACTGATTTTAATGAAAAGCTTTGTTATATCCAAGCGTGACGCAGGAACAAGAGTTGACAGGTTTATTGAAAAGACTTTTGAGTCTGTTCCCAAGTCGCTTATGTATAAGGAAATAAGAAAAAAGAATATTAAAGTTAATAAAAAGCGTTGCACAAATGACCAAAAGCTTAATGAGGGCGATTTACTTGAACTTTATCTTAAGGACGATGTGCTGAAGTTAAAGGTAAAGCATCTCGATTTTATGAAAGCGTCAGACGAACTTGATATTGTTTATGAAGATGAAAATGTTATCATAATCAACAAAAAGGTTGGCATTTTGTGTCATCCGGACGGTAAGGAATATATTGATAACCTTGTTGCAAGGCTGAAAAAATATCTATACAAAAAAGGGGAATGGTCGCCTGAAACGTCAAGCTTTACTCCGTCACTTGCTAACAGGATTGACAGAAACACAGGCGGTCTTGTGCTTGGTGCTAAAAATCTTGAAGCACTTAAAATTCTCAATGCAAAGATTAAATCAAGAGAGATTGAAAAGTATTACTTAACCGTGGTTTACGGTAAAATGCCGAAAAGTGAGGAAACATTGACTGCATTTCTTACTAAAGACGAGAGGAAAAATCTTGTCAAGGTAACAGATAATCAGGTTGAAGGCTCTAAAAAAATTATTACCAAATATAAGGTGCTTGATTATTATGACGATGCATCTCTTCTTGAAATTGAACTTTTAACAGGAAGAACTCACCAAATCAGGGCGCATCTTGCGCATATCGGTCATCCTCTTTACGGCGACGGTAAATACGGCAGGGAAGAGGGCAGATACCGTCAGGCACTTTACAGCTATAAGCTTAAATTTGCATTTGATGACGATAATTTGCTGTCCTATTTGAGCGGCAGGGTGTTTCAGGCAAGGGATATCAAACTGCTGGATGATTATAAGGAGAAAAAATTCAAATGAAAAATAAATTATATCGCATAATTTCACCCGTTACGCTTTTGGTGGTTTTGGCACTTGACGCAGCCACCGTAGCTTATGCCGTTTTCGCTGTTAAAAAGCTTATCCAAAATGTGAGCGTTTACTCTGTTCTTTTTGCGATTATTGACCTTTTTGCAATAGTCGTTGCCGTGCTTGTGAGCAAATATGTTGTAAATCAAGGAATTGTTTTTGGAGATGAAACGCTTGAATTTACCGCTCATGATGAAAACAATGTGTTTAATTATGACGATGTTGAAAATATTAAAATCCATAAAGACACAAAGGCAAGCCTTAAAAAGAATTTTAATGACAGGCAGTCGCAGGTTATAATCACTCTTAAAAACGGCGGGGTTGTTACAGTTGATGTTGGACTTACTTCAATGAAAAAACTTAAAAAAATAGAAAGTGAAATTAATTCCCACCTAAATTAAAAATAAGCAATGTAAGACTTCGAGAAAGTGAGATAAATTTCGTTTTTTGTGAGTGGAGCTGTACGTGTGTACTGCCCACTCGCAAAAGACGGAAAGTGCCAAAAGTGGCTTGAACACTATGTTCAAGCCACTTTTCTATAAATGTATTTTTGATTTTATTTCGGCAAGAGCAAATCTGCGATTCGGCAAACCCTTTTGTCACTTCGTGACATTTCCCCTGTAAGGGGAATCTCCTTGCTCTACGATACGTCGAAAGAAATTCCGCGTTTGAATGAATTTCTTTGAAATTCATAATAAACACTTCGTTCCTTTCTCCTTTTCCCCACCAAATTTTCAATTTGTCGGGGTCTCCAAACGGAATTTCGTTTTATAGCACGGCACGGTTTAGCCGCTTTATCGACAGTCTGAAATTATATAGCAACAGGAACTTGTATAATGTTAATAATATTTTTTTGGTTTTCTGTTGCTTTTTTGTTTATAAATTGTTATTATATATACATTATATCAAAAACGGCTTAGCCCGTTTAGTAAGGGAGAGAAATTTATGGGCGAAAAACGCACCTATACGGGTAAGGAACTTGGCGGCTATCTTGTAGGTATGTTCGGGCAGAACTTAATTTACAATATTGTTGCGACAGGTCTTTACTTCTACTTTCAAAACGTAATCTGTTTGCCGGCTATGGCACTCGGCTGGATTATGACAATCGCAAGAATCTGGGACGCTATTAACGACCCTATGATGGGTACAATCGTTGATAAGACTAAGACAAAATGGGGTAAATGCAGACCTTACCTTATTATTTTCCCGGGTATCATCGGAGTAATAACAATTTTAACATTCATCAACGGTAACTATGCAACTGCAAGCTCAACGGCTCAAAAGGTACTCATTGTCGCTTGGGCAGCTATTTCATATATCGCTTGGGGTATGTGCTTCACTGTTTGCGATATTCCTCTTTGGGGTATCACTTCTCTTATGACAGAGGATGAAAACGACAGAGGCAAAATCCTCAGCCTTGCACGTATGGTGGCAGGTGTCGGCGGTATCGGTGTTCTCGTTGTTCAAATTGCGCAGGCTCTCGGCACTGCTTTTGTTAATAAGATTGATAAGAATGCGGCAGATTATGACACTCTCGTTCAAAAGGCAAACCAAAAGGGCTTTATCGTAACAGTAATTATTATGACTGTTATTGCATCTGTTCTTTTTGAATTTGCAGGACTTTGCACAAGAGAAAAAGTTGAAAAGAGCGAGAGAAGTTACACATTCAAGGAAAACTTCCAAATTATGTTTAGAAATAAGCCTTTCAGGCAGATTCTTATTTCAGGCATTTTGAGAAGCCCTATCCAGCTTCTTATGATTGTTGCAATGACACTTGTTACATATTATTATGCAAACGGTAATATTATGAATATCCTCAAAACCGACGCCACAGGTAAGATTATGGGAATTAATTTCCAAATCCTTGTCGGTCTTGGTTGTGTTGCTGCAGGTCTCTTTGTGGGTCAGTTCGTTGCAATGGGCGTTACCCCTCTTATTATTAAGAAGGTTGAAAAGAAAACACTTTATAATATTTATTCAATCGCAGGCGCTGTTCCTTTTGCACTTATTTTTGTGTTCTTCAAGGTTTCAGGCGGTGATTTAACTTCTACATTCTGGTCAATCATTGTTGGCGTATGTATGCTTATTGCAAGTGCTTCATTCGGCGGTATCAACGTTCTTCAATCAGTAATGATTGCAGACTGCGTTGACTATGAGGAATATCATAACGGCGTTCGTACAGACGGCGTATTCTTCTCAGGCCAGAGCTTTATCACAAAACTTGCAGCAGGTATTTCAACTATCATTTCATCTGCTGTTTATGCAGCAGTAGGCTACAGCGGTGCTAACGTTGATAAGCTTAACCGTGCAATTGAAAAGGGTGCAAGCTTCATCACTTACGATGGCGGCACAGGCGCAGGCAAATACGCTGAGGCTATGTTCTTCCTCATTTCTATTCCGCCTGCAATCGGTATGCTCCTTTCAGCTATTCCTACTCTTAAATATGCAATGACAGATAAGGAACATAATGAAATCCTTAAGTCGCTTGTTGATAAGAGAAATGCACAAACAAAGTAAAATATACTATTAATATAATTAAGGTGTGTCATTTAATGACACACCTTTTTGTTGATTAATATTAATATTTAATATATAATATAATTAATATAATTAATATACTTTAATTTTAAGGGGCAAATTATGATTAAAACATTAAACGGTGAGTGGCTTTTTAAAGCGACAGACCAAAACGAGTGGAAAAAAGCAACAGTTCCGGGCTGTAACTTTCTTGATTTAATGAGTTGCGGCGACATTTACGACCCGTTTATTTCTACATACGAAAAGGACGTTTATTTTGTTGGGGAAAAGGATTGGGAATATAAAAGAACATTTGAAATAAGCGAAGCGGATTTTGAATGTGACGATGTGCTTTTGAATTGTAAAATGCTTGATACGATTTGCGAAGTTTACATAAATTCACAGCTTCTTTTTGCAGGTGATAACTGTTTTGTCGCTTATTCAAAAAGTGTGAAATCGCTTATTAATGTTGGCAAAAATGAAATAAGAATTGTTTTCAAATCGCCCGTAAATTATGTGTCGGATAAATATAAAAAATGCCCTACTCCGGTGAACTCTAACGGTCAAAACGGTATTGTGCATATCCGCAAGCCACAATCGCATTTCGGCTGGGATTGGGGTCCGGTTTTGCCGCTTTCCGGTATCACTAAATATATTGAACTTCAATTTGTAAATACTGCAAAAATTGATTATCTTGCCGTAACGCAAAGGCTTGATGACGGCAAGGCGATTATCAATGCGAAAGCCGACGTGACCTCGTTTGGTAATTATGATAGCGAAATAAAGGTGATTTGCCCTGACGGCTCTGTCCTTACTCAAATGGGAAACAGCGCCCAATTTGTTATTGAAAATCCTGAACTTTGGTGGACGTATGAGCTGTCTGCAAACAAAAAGCAACCGCTTTATACCGTATCTATAACTCTTAAAGCTGGTGAAAAAGTATTAGATGAGCAAAGTAAAAGGCTTGGATTAAGAACTATTGAACTTAACCGAGAAATTGATAAATACGGCAGGAATTTTCAATTTGTGTTAAACGGAGTTCCGCTTTTTATTAAAGGCTCAAATTATATTCCGCCTGACAGTTTTATTACCCGATTCGATAAGAAAAAGCTTGATTATATGCTCGATGCCGTTCAGTTTTCTAATATGAATATGATTAGAATTTGGGGTGGCGGATATTACGAAAGCGATGAATTTTATGATGCCTGCGACGAACGTGGTATTCTTGTTTGGCAGGATTTTCAGTTCGCTTGCCAGGCGTATCCGTTTTTTGATGATGACTTCCTTTCAAATGTAAAAAGAGAGGTAGAATATAATGTCAAAAGACTTTGCCATCATCCGTCTCTTGCCGTTTGGAACGGTAATAATGAGATTGAGGATATGCACATGGCTTGGGTTTATATGACTAAGTATGTTGACTGGACCGAAAAGTTTTTCTATCATATTCTTGAAAATGAAATAAGAAAATATGATAATTCAACTCCGTATACTCCTACATCTCCTGTCGGCGAAAATCATAATTACGGGGTGGGCAGTGATAATGTCGGCGATACTCATTTGTGGGCGGTTTGGCACGGCTTAAAGCCTATGAATTATTATCGTAAGCGCCTTACTCGTTTTTGCAGTGAATTTGGCTTTGAAAGCTTGCCTGATATAAAAACAATTGACATTTTTGCAGAGCACAAAGGCAATTATTCGCTTGATGATGAAGTGTTTAATGCTCACCAAAAATGTGAAAACGGTAATGATAAAATGGTTTATTATGTAGCCTCTCGTTTTAATTTGCCTAAGAAATTTAAGGATATGGTTTATCTTTCTCAGGTTACGCAAAACGAGTGCATAGCTGACGCAACAGAGCATTGGAGAAGAAATAAGGGCAGATGCAACGGCTCAATGTATTGGCAGTTAAACGATTGTTGGGGCGTTTGCTCGTGGTCGAGTATTGACTATTACGGCAACTACAAGGCACTTCAATATGGCGCAAGGCATTTTAACGCACCTTTGAGTGTTTCGATTGAGGATACAAAGGATTACGTTAAAATTTATGCACTTAATGATTTGAATACCCCTCAGGATATAGCCGTGTCTTATGAAATTTTTGATTTTGTAAGTTCAACTAAAGAGGCAGACGAAAAGCAAATTACGATTGATAAAGTTAAAAATGAATGTGTTTTTGACCTTGATGTAAATGAACTTTCAAGAACTTATGATTTAAAGCATACCGGCATTGCCGTAAGGCTTATTAAAAACGGCGAAGTTTTACAGCAAAAGACAGTCCTTTTTGATAAAGAAAAGAGACTTTCACTTCCCAAAGCAAAGCTTAAAACAAAAATTGAAATAGGGGAGAATGAACTTAAAATTACGGTTAAAAGTGACGCTTTCGCCCGTCTTGTTAAGCTTGAAAGCAGTAAGTCTGTTTTGCCTTTCAGTGACAATTTCTTTGACCTTTTGCCTAACGAGAGCAAAACCGTAACTATTCAAAAAGATGAAAGTATGACCTTGCGTGAGCTTGCCGAGAGTATATCTGTTTATAGTCTTTCGGATGTTAAATTCAGCCGTGATAAGCTTGACACTCTTTTAAAGCAGGCTAAGGTTTTCCTTTCACCGGTTAATATTTCAAATGCAATTTATCACGGTAAAATTGCAAAAGACGTTAAACTTTCGGTTTAACAAAAGCAGCTAATCGTTAATGATTAGCTGCTTTCGCTTTTTGTCAATCTTTTTAATTGTATCATTATACAGACATTAAAGTTAGCATTGCAAGATTTTGTCTAACTTTTCAATCTCTGTTTTATTGCCGTTGCCGTGCTTTTATACTTCTCTGCCGTTTGAATCAATTTCGTCATCATTGTCTACTTCTTTTGCGTCGGTATCAACGATTGGCGGTTCAATGTTTTTAAATTCCTCTTTGATTTCCTTGGCAACTCTTTTAACCTGAATAAATGTTACTAAATCTACAATCGCATAAACAAGAAGCCCTGCGCCTACAAGCCTTACAAGTGCCTGACTTGTGTGAAGAGGATTAACCATAATCACAACGCCTAAAATAAGCACTGCTGCCGAAAGAACAGTTGAAACACCCCATGTGCCAAGACCGCTTGCCCTTGAATAAAACGAGGTGATTAAATCGACCGCACCGCTTATTGTAATGAATATACCAAACAAAAACAGTAAAATTGCAATAATGCTTTGATATTTAACGCATATAATTACACCAATGATAATGCAAACCGTTCCTGCTGTTGCAAGTATAATGCTTTTTTCTTTTGCAAAATAAGATATCCAAGCAGTTACACCAAGCAAAATGATTGTAACACCCGTTAAAATGCTGACTGCCGTTATCGACTCGTTTGGCCAAATAAGAAGCACTAAGCCGATAACAAACGACGCAATGATTGTAATTATTGAAAAGTTCTTAATTTTAATTAATAAGTCTTTCATAATGATACCCTCTTATTTTTTTATGTATCTTATGTCGTTACCCTCTAAGGTTAAAAGTGAATATTCACCGGTTATTCTCGAAGTTATTCGTTGGTCATAAAAGCCTAAAAGTTCCTTGATTGTATAATTTGTTGAAATAATTGTCGGAAGCTTAGCGCCGATACGTGTGTTGATAATGTTATATAGGCACGAAACGGTATATGCGTTTTTAAACTCTGTTCCCAAATCGTCAAGAATAAGTAAATCAACGTCTAAAATTTCATTTTCCCTGTATTTTAAATTATCAAGTCTGCCGAAATTTTCGTTTTGCAAATCACCTAAAATGTTTTGCGCCGTGCCGTATATAACGCTGTATCCTTTGTTAATTGCAACGTTTGCAATTGCAAGCGAAAGATGGGTTTTTCCGAGTCCCGTTCCGCCCATAAAAAATAAACTTTTTGAGTCCTTACTGAAATTTGTTGCATATCTTATGCAATTTTCTTTGATTTTCTCCGCTCTTCTTCTCGGCGATATTTCACCGTTTTCGGCATTGTTTGGATAATATTCTGTATTGAATGTTTCAAATGTGCATTCCTCAAGCGGTGCGATTTTTTCAATCTTTTCACGCTCAATATCCTTTAAAAGATTAATAAAGCATTTGCACCTTCTGCCGTTGATGAAGCCTGTATCTTCGCACGCAGGGCAGGTATATTTTATTGCAAGTGCGTTTTCGCCGTATCCGTTTTTCTTTAAAAGATTTTTCTTTTCCTCTTGAAGTGCAAGGCTTTCTGTTCGCAACCTGTCAATATCCTCTTTCGGATTTTGACTTGTAAAAAATGTTTTTGAAATGTTAAGTCCGATTTGCGCAAGCTTTCTGTTAATCGTGTTAAGTTCGGGGATTTTTGCACAAAGCTCGTCCGCTCTGTCCTGCGCCTCAAGCGTTGCTCTTTCCTTTCGCCTGTCAAGTATTGACTGTGCCTTGTCATAAGTTTCTATTGAATAAGACATTTTGCACCTCCTTAAATTTCAAAATTATTTAATGCGTCACGCTCGATTTGTTCAATGTCAAATGTCGGCTTGCTTGAAAGCTTGTCTGAATTTTTGCTCCTGCTTTCTTTTTCAGCCTTTGCTTTTTCAAATTCAGCCTGCTCCCGTTCAACGTCGGCAGGTGTCTTGATATTTGACTTTTTCCACTTTTTGAGTATTGAATTTATGTAGCTGAGTTTAGGCTCGGGTATGTTTTCTTTCATAATATCTGCGGCAATGGCAATCATAGTTATGTCAAAATCGTTAAACCAGCTAAGCACCATTTCTCTCTGCTTAACGGTCGGCTTTCTGTGCCTGATGCCTGTAATTGCAACAATTTCATTCCAAACTCTGTTGCCACGCTCAATTTCCTGGAGCTTTTCCTCAGCCTCGCCGATACTGCTTATTCCCTCATCGCTCCAATTTTTTGCCATAGCGTTGATGTATGCAAAGCTTATCGACATACCTTTTTGCTTTTCATTTCTGTAATATTCAAGTATCATCAAAACAACTTCGGGTTTTAATCCGTAGTAGTTGACCATATTGATTATTATTGCCTGTTCTGCCGTGCTTATTGTTCTGCCAAGCACTTTTTGTGCCTCGTTTACAAGAGATTGAAGCTCACGGCTTTCACGCAAAACGGTGACTATATCTTTTGGTGATAGGGTAGGGGCTGAAATTGTTTCTTTAACAACAATGTTTTTCTCTTTTTGCTCATTGCTTTTCGGCACGATTTCTTGAGCGACAATGTTGCCGTCAACCGACAGTATGCCCTCTTCAACCCAAAATTCAAGCAAATTGTCAGTGTCATTTACTGTTTGACCGAGCGCCTTTGCAACAGCATTTGTGCTTGCCTGTCCGTTATTTCTGAAAATGTATAAAAGCGCTTTAAGCTGATATTCGCTTGCGAGTTTTAAATATTCGTCTACAAGCTTGGTAGGTAAATTGAAAATTCCGTTTTCCCAAACAGATGAAAACGGCAATGCTTTATATTCCATATATTTGTCCTCTTTCTTATATTATATGATATCAAAAAATAATGATATTGTAAACAACTAAATAGTTATATTTTTTTCGAAAAAAGTCTTGACAAAGATACATACTTTGTGTATAATTTGACTTGCACTTGCGGATGTAGCTCACCCGGTAGAGCGCAACCTTGCCAAGGTTGAGGTAGCGAGTTCGAGCCTCGTCATCCGCTCCAATTAAAAAGGCTTCATTATTTGAAGCCTTTTGCTATATGGCACCATAGCCAAGTGGTAAGGCAGAGCTCTGCAAAAGCTTTATGCCCCAGTTCAAATCTGGGTGGTGCCTCCATTATCCTGATTGCATTTGTTGTAATCAGGATTTTTCTTTTGTGTTTTTCGTTCTTTTTAATTGCTTTTTTATTATAAAGAATATATAATATATGTAAATCAATTTGATTTGAGGTGTGAATATGGGAGTTGTTAACTGCAATTGTAATATAACTGATGAAGAACTTATTAATGATATTAACTCTTCAATGCTAAGTTCTTCTCAAATAGACAGAATATCAACTCTGTTTAAGGTGCTCGGTGACCCTACAAGGGCAAAGATTGTGCTTGCTCTTGACAACAGAGAGGTTTGTGTGTGTACCTTAGCAAATGCCCTCGGTATGACAAAATCGGCAGTTTCACATCAGCTTGCCATCCTTAAGGCTAATAATATAGTAAAGTCACGACGTGACGGTAAACAGGTTTATTACAGCTTTGATGATGAACATATAACTGATATTATAGAAATTGCTCAGGCTCATATAAAACATCAGCATGATTAATTTGTAAGACTGTCATTTGGCAGTCTTATTTTATATGCTTTATTGTTTTAATACCTATTATGTCGCCTCTTTTATCTTTAAATCCTATTTCTATGTTTTCAATTAATTTATTAAAGTAAAAAATATACTGTCCATAATTATGATTTTGTCATTTTCATACAGGTCTTCGACATTGATTAGTTCCAACATTAGTGTTTCCCCTTATTACATTTTTTGATAACATTATAAATCTTTAATTTAATATATTATGTCGAAATCAGTTATATTTCAGATTTTTTTCGGAGGTTGAAATGTTTAGAAAATTTACAAAGATATTAATTGCCTTTTCAATAACGATTCTTATTTTATCAGGCTGTTCATCAAATGAAAACAATTTTTTCAATGACCTTGATATTACTGCACAAACAACAAGTGCATACACCGATTATGATTTAAATAATATTCCGCCATATAGCGATTCGCCTTATATTGAAATTAATAATAATGTGCCTGAATTGAGTGAGAAAAAGAAAACATCAACAACCTCGTTTGAAGAATACGGAACGCTCGACTCTTTAGGCAGATGCACTTATGCAGTTTCTTGTATCGGTTCAGATTTAATGCCGTCAAAAGAACGTGGCTCAATCGGTTCGGTTAAACCGACAGGTTGGCATATTTCAAAATACAGCTTTGTTGACGGCAAGTATTTATATAATCGTTGCCATTTAATCGGTTATCAGCTTACCGGAGAAAATGCCAATGTTAATAATTTGATTACCGGTACAAGATATCTTAATGTTGAGGGTATGCTTCCGTTTGAAAACAGAGTCGCCGACTATGTTAAACTTACCAAAAATCACGTTTATTATGAGGTAACGCCTATTTTTGATGGCAATAATCTTGTTGCTGACGGTGTTCATATACAGGCATATTCAATTGAGGATAACGGTGTCGGAGTGAGTTTTAATGTTTTCTGCTATAATGTTCAGCCCGGTGTGGTGATTGATTATGCAACGGGAGATAATAAAGCGGACGCCGTCACAGCTTCCGAGTTCTCTTCAACGTCTACAACCGTTGATTCAGATGAGGTAAAAACATATACAGTTAATATTAAATCAAAAAAATTTCATAAGCCTGATTGTGACGGAGCAAAAAAGACGAATGCCGCAAATAAAAAACAATACAAAGGAACAAGACAAAGCCTTATTTCAAACGGCTATTCTCCGTGTAAAAAATGCAATCCCTAAAAGCTAAAAACCGACTGCCTGTTTGACAGTCGGTTTTTTAGTACATAAAATTGTACTTTGAAAAATAATTCTTGACAAGCTATATATTTTTGGAAAATTATATGCTATTATTAAATTATAAAACAAAAAAGACCCGTAAAAACGAGTCTTTAATAATCACACACTGTGATGTTGGCTAAGCAACGATTTGAATAAATTTTTATTTGAACTTATAGTGTAATCTCATAAGGTCTTGAGATGACTATATATTAGCATTTCAAATCGCATTTGTCAATAAAAATTTTAAAAGGGAGAAAAATTTATGGGTAAAGAGTATTATTTGGGACTTGATATAGGTACCGATTCCGTTGGCTGGGCTGTTTGCGATACCGATTATAAAATTCCTAAGTTTAAAGGTAATGCAATGTGGGGCATAAGGCTTTTTGAAAAGAGCAATTCCGCCGAGGAAAGAAGGGGCTTTCGCTCATCTCGCAGAAGAACTCAAAGAAAGCGTGAAAGATTAAAGCTTCTTGAAATGCTTTTTGACGAGGAAATTTCAAAAATTGACCCTGCCTTCTTTATCAAGCTTCGTGAAAGCAATTTATATCTTGAGGATAAATCTACAAAAATTCCTTATTGCGTATTTTCTGATGAGAATTATACAGATAAGGATTTTCACAGATATTATCCGACAATTTATCATTTGAGAAATGAGCTTATTAAGAATAATAAGCCTCATGACGTAAGGCTCGTCTATCTTGCACTTCATCATATTATCAAAAATCGTGGTCATTTTCTTTTTGATTATTCTTATAAAAATGACAAATCGGGCGATTTTATGCCTATATATAATGAATTAAAAAATTATTTTTACGATAATTATGAGATTGAGCTTGATTGCAGTGACGTTGATGAATTTGCGAATACTTTAAAAGATAAATCTAAGGGCAAGACAAAGAAAAACGCTGAAATTGCAGAGCTGTTTGGTGTTAGCAAAAAGGACGATAAGGTGCTTTACAGTGCGCTTTCTCTTTTAAGCGGCTCATCGGTTAAGCTTTTTGATATTTTTGATGACGAAGCACTTAAAGACGTCGAAAAGAAAAGTGTTTCGTTTTCATCGGGTTTTGACGATAATGCAAATGATTTTCAATCCTATCTCGGCGAGCGCTTTGAGCTTTTAGAAAAATTAAAGGCGGTGTACGATTGGGCGGTTCTTGCGGATATTTTGGATGGTAAGGAATACATTTCAGAAGCTAAGGTTGCAATATATGAAAAGCATAAAAGACATTTGAGAACGCTTAAGAAATATATAAAAATATATATGCCTGAAAAGAAAGCCGAAATATTTAATATCAGTTCTAAGGATAATAACTATGTTGCGTATTCAAAGCATATTAAAACGAGCAGCGGCACCGGCGTGCTTAATTCAACCTGCACTCAAGAGGAATTTTGCGCTTATTTAAAGAAAACGTTGGGCATTTGCAAAGACGCTTCTTATGAAGAAATGTTTAAAGAAATAGAAAATTCAACCTTTATGCCAAAGCAGGTGACTAAAGATAACGGCGTTGTTCCTATGCAGGTTAATGAAAAAGAGCTGGTTGCAATTTTGGATAACGCTAAAGAATATTTACCGTTTTTGTTAAATGAGGATAACGACGGCAAAACCGTTTACGATAAAATCAAAGCATTGTTTGAATACCGTATCCCTTATTACATAGGACCGCTTAATACTCTTTCAACAAAAAGCTGGCTTGTAAGAAGCAATGAAAAAATATATCCTTGGAATATTGAAGATGTTGTGGATTTTGATAAATCTGCTGAAAAATTCATTGAAAATTTAACGAGCAAATGCACTTATTTGCCACAATATGACGTGATTCCTAAGCATTCGCTGCTTTATAATAAATTTTGCGTATTAAATGAGCTTAATAATCTTAAAATCGACGGTGAAAAAATCAGCGTCCAATTAAAGCAGGATATCTATAACGACCTTTTCAAAAAATATTATAAGGTTACTAATAAAAAGCTCTGCGATTATTTGAAATCAAGAAATATCGCTTTTGAAGAAATCAGCGGAATTGATAACGATTTTAAATCCTCTTTGAAATCCTATAAGGACTTAGTTGCTTATAATTTGACAGATGAGCAAAAAGAAGAAATCGTTAAGGCAATAACCATTTTCGGTGATGATAAAAAACTTTTAAAAAAGCGCCTTAAAAATGAATTTGGAGGTTGCCTGTCAGATGATGAAATTAAGAAAATCTGCAAGCTTAAGTATACGGGCTGGAGCAAGCTTTCAAGAGAATTTTTGACAGATGTTACCGCTGTTTATAAGGAAACAGGTGAGCTGATTAATATTATTTGCGCATTGTGGGAGACAAATTATAATTTAACCTCTCTTCTTTACAGCGATGAATTTTGCTGTGACGATAAGGAAAATAAAACCTTTAATGATAAAATTAATGAATTAAATTCATTTGGAAGTGATAAAACGTTAAATCAGATAGTAGAGGAACTTTATGTTTCGCCACTTGTTAAAAGACCTATTTATCAGTCGCTTTTGATAACTAAAGAGCTTGAAAAAATTATGAAATGCCCGCCTAAAAAGATTTTTGTTGAGGTGGCGAGAGGTGCTGAAGAAAAGAAGCGAACAGTATCAAGAAGAAATAAGCTTTTGGATTTGTATAAGTCCTGTAAAAATGACTATCCATTACTTTTTGACGAGCTTCAAAATAACACTACTGATGATGAGCTGAAAAGTGATAAGCTTTATCTCTATTTTACTCAATTCGGAAAATGTATGTATACAGGCGAAAATATTGACTTGGACGATTTGTTTAATAAGAATTTATATGATATCGACCATATTTATCCTCAGTCGAAAATAAAGGACGACAGTTTGGATAACCGAGTTCTTGTTAAGAAAACAACTAATGCCAAAAAGGATAATGAATATCCTCTTTCAAGTCAAATCAGAGAGAAAATGACTCCGCATTGGAAGGCGTTGCTTGATAAAGGTCTTATCAACAAGAAAAAATATGAACGCTTGGTAAGAAATTATCCTTTAAGCGACGAGGAACTCAGTCAGTTTATTTCCCGCCAGCTTGTTGAAACACGTCAGTCAACTAAAGCTGTTGCAAATATTCTTGAACAGCTTTATCCTCGCCCCGATACTGAAATTGTGTATGTTAAGGCGGCTCTTGCATCTGAATTTCGCCATCAATATGATATGCTCAAATGCCGTGAAGTAAACGATTTGCACCACGCTAAAGATGCCTATCTCAATATTGTTGTCGGCAATGCTTATAACGTTAAGTTTACCCATAATAAGGCAAACTTTATTAAGGGACTGCAAAATAATGATAAGGCTTACACAGTAAAGCTCGATTCAATGTTAAAACATAATATTGACGGCGCTTGGATAGCTGATAATAATGAATCGTTAAATATAGTTGAATCCACAATGAATAAAAACAATATTCGTTATACACGCTATGCATTTAAGCAAAAGGGTGGTTTGTTTGACCAAAATATTCTGAAAAAGGGTAAAGGTCAAGTTCCTATCAAGGCTAACGATAAACGTAATAGTATTGAAAAGTATGGCGGTTATAACAGACCTTCATCATCTTATTTTTCACTTGTTAAATATTTTGATAAGAAGGGTAAAAAAATAATTCAATTGGTACCGATTGACTCGTTTGAGGAACATATTTATCAAAATACTCCTGAAAGGTATGTTTCTGAGAAAATCGGTTGTGACTGTGAAATACTTATTCCTTGTATCAAATATAATGCGTGTATTTCAATTGATGGATTTAGAATGCATTTGAGTAGTAAAAGTGGTGGAGGTGCTCAAATTGTTTATAAACCAGCTCAACAGCTTATATTGGGATATGATAACGAAAAGATGATTAAAGGAATAGAAAAATTACTTCAAAATGGAATAAATGACGATATTGTAAAAAGATATGATATCAGCAAAGAAAACAATTTGAAGCTGTATTGTTTGATAGTTGACAAGCTTAGTAATACGTTGTTTAAAACAAAGTATGAAAAAATTGGCAATGATTTAATTAAAGGTAAAGAAAAATTTGAAACATTAGATATTGAACAACAGTTTTATGTTATTAATGAAATATTGAAAATACTTCATTGTAATGTAGTGACCGGTGATTTAAAGCTAATTGGTGGAAGCGGTCAAGCGGGTGCTGTTTTAACCAATAGTGCTTTGTCAAATATTAAAAATGTTAAATCAATTAAGTTAATCAATCAATCGGTTACAGGTCTTTTTGAACAAGAAATTGAACTTTTAAATTTATAAGTGAGGAGATTTTAGTATGAGTTGGCGCACGGTTGTGGTAACAAAGCCGTCAAAACTTGATTATACTATGGGCTATATGACGGTAAGAGATGTAGATAATACTGTTAAAATACATTTAAGCGAAATTTCAATATTGATTGTTGAAAACACCGCTTGCTCCATAACCTGTGCGCTTTTAAGCGAACTTACGTTGAAGAAAATAAAGGTTATATTTTGTGATGCAAAGCGTAACCCTCAAAGTGAGCTTGTATCATATTACGGAAGCCACGATTGCAGTCAAAAGCTTAAAAATCAAATTGCTTGGAATGAAATTTCAAAGCAGCAGGTGTGGACGGTTATAGTTGCGCAGAAAATAAAAAATCAAGCTTCACTTCTTGAATTTTATGGGCTTGAAGAGGCATTGATGCTTGACAGCTATGTTGAAGAGCTTGAATTTAATGACGTTACAAACAGGGAAGGTCATGCCGCCAAGGTTTATTTCAATGCAATGTTCGGAAAAAGCTTTACAAGAAGCGATGATATACCGATTAATGCAGCGCTTAATTACGGTTATAGTATCATTTTATCGTGCTTTAACCGTGAAATCGTCAGCAGCGGTTATTTAACCCAACTCGGTCTTTTTCACGGTAATATGTTTAATCAGTTTAATTTAAGCTGTGATTTAATGGAGCCATTTAGACCGTTCGTTGATAATTGGGTTAAAAATATGAGCCCTAAATCATTCGATAAAAATGAAAAGCAAATGCTAATATCCTTGCTTAATAAAGATATTATAGTTGACGGCAGAACGAATACAATGATTAATGCAATTAAAATTTATTGCAAAAGTATATTTTCTGCCATTGAAGAAAACGATATATCGCTTATTAAGTTTCCTACTATGAATTATGAGTTATAGATTTATGAGAGTTATTGTGTTTTTTGATTTACCTGTCAAAACCAAGAAGGACAGACGGGAATATTCGAACTTTAGAAAATATCTTGTAAAAAGCGGTTTTATGATGATGCAGGAATCCGTTTATTCAAAGCTCGCTTTAAATCAAAATGTTGCAAACGGTATATGCGACTCGATTAAAAAGCATAAGCCGTCGGCAGGACTTGTTCAAATGCTGACGGTTACCGAAAAGTAATATTCCAAAATGGAAATGGTAGTCGGCTCAAATGACAGTAATGTTGTTGCAAATGATGAAAGGCTTTTAATATTATGATGCTTTCCTATGAATATTTAAATGATGCCGTTGAACTTTCAAACAGTAAAATTCCTGTTCTTGTAATTGAAAACAAGAAAATTTTCAGGCAAGCCTTACGCTCGTTTTTGGATGATACGGTTGATGAGCTGTTTACTTTCTCGCAGGACTTTAAGCCGTTTAATTTCAATAAAAGAGGATTTTTTATTTCTAATGCTATTGATTTGGATTTTCAAAATAAAAAACTGGTAAATAAAATCAACTCACTTATGCAGAAAACGGCAGTAAATGAATGTAGCGAGGATTTGGCTTCAATTCAAACATTACTTATAAACCTTTTTGATAAGCTAAATAAAATGTACGATTTTGAATATGATTCAAATTTTGAAATTGATTATTCGTCAATATTAAAGCTTTTTCAGTTTAATATTGATACCTCTTCGCACGATTTGCCTCAGCTTCTTATTTCTTATATAATTCTTCTTAATAAATATCTTAAATTTGATTTGTTTGTTCTTCATAGCTTGTATGATTGCTTTGATAATAATGAGCTTGAGGGTATTTATGAAACCTTGAGTCTCAGTCATATTAACATTTTGATTTTGTCATCTTCAAAGCCTCGGCACATTTCTAAATTTGAAGAGATACATATTTTGGACCCTGATTTGTGTATTATTGACAGTGATAATAATTAGAGCTATAATATATACAATATCTTGTGAATTACCCTGTGCATTATAGTGACACAGCTTATTTGAGGTTTGAGAATAGTGTAATTTCATAAGGTAGTAAAACCACGATAGAAAGCCGTGAGTACCTCTGGCGGTTTGAGAATAGTGTAATTTCATAAGGTAGTAAAACGCTGGTTCGCTCTAAGAGTGGGGCAAGGAGTTTGAGAATAGTGTAATTTCATAAGGTAGTAAAACTAGATAAAATTAGCGATACTTTCAGGCTTGTTTGAGAATAGTGTAATTTCATAAGGTAGTAAAACCTTTCTATATATTTAACGCAAAGCGTTATTGTTTGAGAATAGTGTAATTTCATAAGGTAGTAAAACATATGAAAAACTTGCATCAAATTCAAGTGGGTTTGAGAATAGTGTAATTTCATAAGGTAGTAAAACGTGATTTTCAGCTTCATATAAGATACTTTCGTTTGAGAATAGTGTAATTTCATAAGGTAGTAAAACTCACGTGCTATGGATAGCTGGGAAAGGCTTGTTTGAGAATAGTGTAATTTCATAAGGTAGTAAAACGTGAATTTCCTCGATATCATATCCGATTGGTTTGAGAATAGTGTAATTTCATAAGGTAGTAAAACTTCTCTTTGGCGAAGCTGTTATTGACGTTGTTTGAGAATAGTGTAATTTCATAAGGTAGTAAAACGGAGAGTTTCAAAAAGATATTGGAATTAAAGTTTGAGAATAGTGTAATTTCATAAGGTAGTAAAACCATTCTGTCAATTGAATTGGCATCAGTATGTTTGAGAATAGTGTAATTTCATAAGGTAGTAAAACTACAAGAGAAGAAATTGGCGAGCGTGACAAGTTTGAGAATAGTGTAATTTCATAAGGTAGTAAAACGAAAATTGTTGATATAAGACTTGTAAAATGGTTTGAGAATAGTGTAATTTCATAAGGTAGTAAAACTTATCACAAGTGCGAATAAAATCACGCATCAGTTTGAGAATAGTGTAATTTCATAAGGTAGTAAAACCTTTTCTACTAACAAGATTATCATCCTTTAGTTTGAGAATAGTGTAATTTCATAAGGTAGTAAAACGGTGTACAACCCTTGGTTATTGTGGTATAAGTTTGAGAATAGTGTAATTTCATAAGGTAGTAAAACCGGCAAAACTGTTATCAAGGAAGAAAAAACGTTTGAGAATAGTGTAATTTCATAAGGTAGTAAAACCGTAACTACGCAATATCATTGAACCATTGAGTTTGAGAATAGTGTAATTTCATAAGGTAGTAAAACGCGAACGATAATAATTGCGAAGCTTCGCTCGTTTGAGAATAGTGTAATTTCATAAGGTAGTAAAACTCGCAAAAAATCGCAGAACGAAACTCTGCGTTTAAGAATGGTATAATCTTTTAAAAATAAAGGCTTATGCAGTATAACATAAAGTTAGTTTTACTATAATTTCAAAGAGAATTGGCAAGTAATTTTCATTGCGTTTTTATTTGTAAGTAAGTCTTAATTATTTTTAATTAAGACTTATTTTTATGCAATATTTAGTTTAAAGTCTTTTTACTTTACACTATTTATTGTGTCAATAGTTTTGAACTAAATTTAATAAAAAATATTATTCGTTTTTTACTTGACATATCGGCTTGTCTTTAGTATAATACTGCTTGCTGTAAAGATTAAATACTTTACACATACTTTGAAAGGAGAGTCGCTTCATGGCAAAAAATCTTGAAATCCCGTTTTTGCTCGATTTCTATGGCGAAATGCTTACTGAAAAGCAACGTAATTGCCTTGCTTATTATTATGAAGAGGATCTCTCACTTTCCGAAATTGCAGAAAACGAGGGTATAAGTCGTCAAGGCGTTCGAGATTCAATCAAACGTGCAGAAGCTCAGCTTTTTGATATGGAAAAAAGGCTTGGTCTTGCAAAACGCTTTACTGAAATGAAAAAGGGCGTTGACGAAATCGTTGAATGCGCTGATAAAATCAACGAATATAACCTCAATCATACGCTTTCTATGGAAGTTAATGATAATGTTGCAAGAATTAAAACACTTGCTTCTTTTCTGAAAGAAGGATAAAATTTTTTAGGAGTTGATTTCTTGGCATTTGAAGGCTTGAGTGAACGACTTGAAAATTCGTTTAAAAAATTACGTGCCAAGGGCAAATTAACCGAGTCAGACGTTAAAGAGGCAATGCGTGAGGTTCGCCTTGCATTGCTTGAGGCTGATGTAAACTATAAAGTATCTAAAGAGTTTACCGCAAAGGTTACCGAAAGAGCTATTGGTGCTGACGTTATGGAGTCACTTACTCCGAGTCAGATGGTAATTAAAATAGTTAATGAAGAACTTACCGAGCTTATGGGTGGCAACGAAGCAAGGCTTGCAATCGCCAACCATCCACCAACGATTGTTATGATGTGTGGCTTGCAAGGTAGTGGTAAAACAACTCATTCGGCAAAGCTTGCCCTTAAATTAAAAAAAGAAGGACACAGACCCCTTCTTGTAGCTTGTGACGTTTACCGTCCTGCAGCTATTAAGCAGCTTCAGGTTGTCGGTGAGCAGGTTGGCGTTCCTGTTTTTGAAATGGGTAATGAAAATCCTGTTCATATCGCCGAAGAGGCAGTTAAGTTTGCTAAAGACCACGGCAACGACTATGTTTTTCTTGATACGGCAGGTCGCTTGCATGTTGACGAGCAACTTATGGAAGAACTGCAAAATATTCGTTCAACCGTTCATCCTCACGAAATTTTGCTTGTTATTGATGCAATGACAGGTCAGGATGCAGTTAACGTTGCTAAAAGCTTTAATGAAACGCTCGGCATTGACGGTGTTATTCTTACAAAGCTTGATGGTGATACTCGAGGCGGTGCGGCGCTTTCCGTAAGAGCTGTTACAGGCAAGCCGATTAAGTTTATCGGTACAGGCGAAAAACTTGACAATCTTGAAACTTTCCACCCGTCACGTATGGCTTCCCGTATTTTGGGTATGGGCGATGTTCTTTCGTTTATTGAAAAAGCGGAGCAAAGTCTTGACGAGAAAAAGGCGGCTGAACTTGAAAAGAAGCTTGCTAAGAATAAATTTGACCTTAACGATTTGCTTGATCAATTTGAGCAGATTGAAAGAATGGGAAGTCTTAAAGATACAATTAAGATGATTCCCGGCATAGGTAATAAAATTAAGGATGAAGATATTGACGAAAAGGCTTTTGACCGTTTCAGAGCAATAATTTATTCTATGACTAAGCAGGAACGTGAGCGTCCTGACATTATCAATCCGTCAAGAAAACGCAGAATCGCAAAAGGCTGCGGAATGCTGGTTGAGGATGTAAATAAACTTTTGGCTCAGTTTAAGCAAATGCAAAAAATGGTTAAACAAATCGGCGGTAATAAAGGGCCGAGAATGAGTAAAAAGATGCGTCGTATGATGCAAGTCAATCCCGAAATGGCTGAAAAAATGATGGGAAAAATGGGCGGTGGCTCAAATAATCCGTTTGGATTTTAATTTATAAACAGCCAAACAACAGTTTGGAAAAATAAAATACATATATTTACTTTTGGAGGTAATTTAAAATGGCAGTAAAAATCAGACTTCGTCGTATGGGCGCAAAGAAAGCTCCTTTCTATCGTGTAGTAGTAGCAGATTCAAGATATCCACGTGACGGTCGTTTCATCGAAGAAATCGGCACATATAACACAATGGTTGACCCTGCTGAAATCAAGATTGATGCAGAGAAGGCAAAGAAGTGGATTGCTAACGGCGCACAGCCAACTGACACAGTTAAGAGCATTCTTAAAAAAGAAGGCATCCTTTAATCTTTGATTATTTTGGCAAAGATTTATTCAGGAGGTGTTTTCTTTGAAGGATTTGTTGATTTCTATCACTAAAGGATTGGTTCAAAATCCTGATGCAATTTCTGTTGATGTTAGCGAACCTGACGAAGAGGGTGTAATTGTATATCATCTCCACGTAGCTGAAGAGGATATGGGCAGAGTAATCGGTAAGCAGGGCAGAATTGCCAAGGCTATCCGTGTTGTTATGCGTGCTGCAGCAACAAGAAATGATGCAAAAATTTCTGTAGAAATAGATTAATCATTGCTATTTAAAAAGCGTACCCAATGAGGGTACGCTTTTTGTCGTTATTTATTCTTATTTTCTAATTCTTCAACTCTTTTTTCTAATTCTTCGATTTTTTCGTAGCTCGTTTTATTTATTTTTATAATCCAAAACACAAGTGTGCCTATAATTATTGAAACTCCAAGTTCTTTTAAAATTACATCTCCGCTTTCAAATAGCTTAGAACCGCCGAAAAATATAAATAAGTAAATGAAAATGAATGAAATTATGATTGATAATAATAAAACTAAAATATTCTTTATTGTGTTTTTCATTTTTTATTCCTCATATATTAATTGTTTGCAAAAATTGAGTTAATTAAATTTTCATACACTTCGCCGGGGTGTGTTTGAAATTTTTCTTTAACAACCAGAGCCTGTGCTTCTGAGGGAAAATATAAGCTAAGAACCATAAAATCGCAATTTTTATCGCTTACGTGAAGCGTTACCTTATATTTGTCGCCGTCCTTTTCAACGGTTGCTTTGTTTTCCTTTTTGTATATTTCAAGCCTTGCTGTTTTTGCCGCAAGCTCAACCGCTTTTTCTCTTATAGTGATAGGTAAATCGTTCTCAAGCATTTCAACATTAAATGCACATTTGCTTGTGATAGATAAATATCCGTCCTCACCCTCAACAAGATTATCGGTTTTTATCATTTTTGAAATTGCACTTGTGATTTCAAAATAATTTGCAATCTTGCCCTCAACAAGAGCGTCAACAACATTTTTCTTAGTTAATTTTTCCTCACTTCTTGCGATTATATAACAGGCAAGAATAGCTATTGAAGAGCTTGAACGTAAGCCTCCGTCCTCAATTCCGGCAGTAAATGCATCAAATTGTAATGCAGGGTTATATTCTTTTTCCAAGCATTTCACCGTCCTTCTAAATTACAAATTATATATTAACATATTTTTATTGAACTTGCAATGAAATAATAAATGTGTTATAAATATCTTTAGCAGATGATTATTTGGTTAAAATATAATTGTCTCAAAAAGATGTGAAAAGGAGTTTTATACTATGGAAATTACTAAGGATACTATTATCGGTGACGTTCTCGACGCATATCCTGATACGGCACCTCTCTTTTTAGAGATTGGTATGCATTGCCTTGGTTGCCCTGCTTCAAGAGGCGAATCAATTGCAGATGCTTGTGCAGTTCACGGTACAGATGCAGATGAGCTTGTTGAAAAGCTTAATGCGCAGGTAGGTTAATGGTTAGCTTATCTAAAAGACTGAATGCAGTGGCGAGCCTTGTTGAATCGGGCTCGTCTGTTGCTGATGTCGGAACAGACCACGGATATATTCCTGTATATCTTGTTGAAAATAAAATATCACCATTTGTCGTTGCAATGGATATAAATGAAAAACCGCTTGCCTCTTGCAAGTCGCTTGTGAAAAACGAGGGCTTTGAGGATGTTATTTTGACAAGGCTTTCAAACGGTCTTGAAAAGCTTAATAGGGGCGAATGCGATACTGTTATTATTGCCGGAATGGGTGCTGAATTAATAGTTGATATTCTTTCTAATTGCGATTTTGTTAATGAACTTCATTTGATTTTACAGCCCATGACCCATCCTGAAATAGCAAGAAAATATCTTTATGACAACGGGTTTGAAATAAATAATGATTTTATTGTAACCGACGCAAAGCATTCATACAGCATTTTTGACGCAAATTATACGGGCAAAATTACTCCTAAAGTTCCAAAGGATTATTTCTTGGGAAATATTACGGACTTTTCACAAAAGGAATACTTTTTGCATCTTTTAAATTATCTTAAAAATAAATCAAAATCAGGCGCCGATTTAAGTGACGTTATTTCGGCAGTGGAGGAAATCTTATGACCTTGGTCAAGGATATATATAATTACATAAATTCTATTGCTCCTTATAATGAAATGGAGGAATGGGACAATTCAGGCTTTATTTTAGGCGATGAGGAAAAGACTGTTTCAACGGTTGTTATGGCACTTGATGGCACTAAGGCTGCGGCTGATTATGCAAAAAGCGTTGAGGCGGACCTTTTATTAACTCATCATCCTATTATTTTTAATCCTTTAAAGAAAATTGTTAAAGGCACGGCGGTTTATGAACTTATTAATAACGATATTGCGACGATGTGTGCGCATACTTCGTATGATAAGGCTGCAGGCGGCATTAACGATAATCTTGCAAAGCTGCTTGATTTAAAAAATACAAAAAAACTTGAAAACGGTTATGTTGTTGTCGGTGAGTTAGAACGAGAAATGAGTATTGATGATTTTGCCGTTTTGGTCGGGGAAACACTTGATACTCACGGGCTGAGGTATACAGATACAGATAAAATGATAAAAACAGTTGCTGTCGGCGGTGGCGCTTGCGGTGAATTTATAAATGATGCTATGCAAAACGCTGATTGCTTTGTTACAAGCGACTTAAAATATCACGAAATGCTTGATGCTTCGGAGTCAGGCTTTGCAGTTATTAATGCGGGTCATTTTGAAACGGAAAACGTACCGTTTCTTATGCTTAAAGAGAAACTTGAAAAGGAATTTGAAGAGGTGGAATTTATTGCTGCACCTGTTTCAAATCCTGTATTGGAAATATAATTATGGCACTTGACGGAATTTTTTTATACCATTTAAAAAATGAAATAGCTCAATTTGCAATTGACAGCAGAGTCGATAAAATTCATCAGCCGTCTAAAGATGAAATTATTATTAATCTTCGTTCAAGGCAAGGCAGTAAAAAACTTCTTTTATCCTGCAATGCAGACGCCGCTCGTATTCATTTTACGGAATTTCCGCCCGAAAATCCTGCAAAACCACCCATGTTTTGCCTTTTGCTGAGGAAGAGGCTTGCAGGTGCTTGGGTTACCGATATTGAGCAAGACAATCTTGAACGTATTTTGAAAATTAATTTTTCAGGCACAGACGAACTCGGAGATAAAACAAATTATTCGCTCATTATTGAAATAATGGGTAAATATTCTAATATTATTTTTGTCGGTAAAGACGGAAAAATTATTGATTCAATGAAGCGTGTTGACGAAAATAAGTCGCATATCAGAGAGGTTTTGCCGGGGGTGACTTATGTTGCACCGCCTAAGCAGGATAAGCTTAATATTTTTACGGACGATATTGAGAAAATAAGAGAAAAAATTGCACAAAGCCGCAAAGGTATGTATAAAGCGGTAATGGAAGCAATAAAAGGTATTTCTCCTATTATTTGCCGTGAATTTGAATATGGATTAACTCTTGATGAATTTAAAAAGCAAGCTCAAAATCCTACTCCGACCGTTGTATTTACCGATGCTCCAAAGGATTTTGCTTTTATTGATATCAAGCAGTATGATGATCTTGCAACAATAAATCATTATGACACCTTTTCTCAACTTCTTGATTATTTCTATTATGAACGTGTAAGATTAATGCGAATTAAAGCAAGGAGTGCAGACTTGTTTAAAACCGTTACAACTTTGCAGGAAAGAGCAGTAAGAAAAGCGATTAACAGAACGCAGGAGCTTGAGGATTGCAAGGATAAGGAAACTTATAAGCTTTTCGGCGACTTGATTGCGGCAAATATGTATCGCCTTGAAAAAGGTGTGCCTTATTACGATTTGGAAAATTATTATGACAATAATAAAATTGTTCGTATTCCCGCCGATATAATGCTTACTCCGTCGCAAAATTCACAAAAATACTATAAAGAGTATCGCAAAAAGCAAGTTGCAGAAAGTAAACTTAATGAATTTATCAACGAAGCAAACGATGAAGCGGATTATTTTGAAAGTGTAATCGATTCGCTTTCAAGGGCTGAAACCGACGGCGAAATTACTGCAATTAAAGCTGAACTTGCTTCTCAGGGATATATAAAAAAAGGAAACGATAAGAAAAAAGAACAAAAATCGTTGAAACCTATGCATTTTAAGACACGTGACGGATTTGACGTGTATGTCGGAAGAAATAATATTATGAATGATAAGCTAACCATGAAAACGGCGAAAAATTATGATACATGGTTTCACGTTCAGTCAGCCGCAGGCAGTCACGTTATTTGCGAAACTTCCGGTAATCAAATAAGCGATGCGGCAATTCACGATTGCGCTGTTATCGCCGCTTATTTCAGCAAGGCAAGAGAATCATCAAACGTTGCCGTAGATTATACTTTGGTGAAAAACGTAAGAAAACCTAATGGTGCAAAGCCGGGCTTTGTTGTTTATGACCCTTATAAAACCGAATTTGCAACCCCTACCATTGACGAAGTGGAGAGTTTAAAAGATGAGTAATACAGCAATAATATTAGCGGCAGGAAACGGTACAAGAATGAAAGCGGATAAAAGTAAACTTCTTCTTGAAATAAAAGATATGACCGTTATTGAGCGTACAGTTAAAACCTTTTCAAGTATTGATGAGATAGATAATATTATAGTTGTTGTAAGGGAAAACGATATTCCTTTGTTTAAAGATGTGCTTTTAAAATATAACGTCACCTATTGCATTGGCGGTAACTCCCGTCAGGAAAGCGTTTCAAATGCCGTTAAAGTAATAGATGCTTGCGATTTACTTATTATTCATGACGGCGCACGCCCGCTTGTAACAGCCAATGAAATAAAAGCTACGCTAAAGGCGGCAATGAAGTACGGTGCGGCGGCAGTAGGTGTCCCTGTTAAAGATACGATTAAGGTTATTGATAAGGACAATAAAATTATTGATACTCCTGAGCGTTCAAGCCTTATTGCTATTCAAACGCCGCAAATATTTAAGTTTGATAAATATGTATCTGCAATGAATTTGGCAATTGAGCAGGGCAAAGATTTTACAGATGATTGCAAATTGCTTGAAAATATGAACGAGAGTGTTTATGTTGTGATAGGGGAGTATTCTAATATTAAAATAACAACTCCCGAGGATATACCGACGGCGGTATCAATACTTAATTCAAGAGGTGAAAAATAATGAGAATAGGTCACGGATATGACGTTCATAAGCTTGTTGACGGCAGAAAATGTATAATCGGCGGAGTTGATATTCCGTGCAGTCTTGGTCTTTTAGGCCATAGTGATGCCGATGTTCTTCTTCATGCAATTTCAGATGCAATTTTAGGGGCTGCCGCTATGGGCGATATCGGCCATCTTTTTCCCGATACAGATGATAAATGGAAAGGTGCAGATAGCTTAAAGCTTCTTGAAGAGGTTGTTCGTCAGGTATCGTTAAAAGGATATAAAATAATTAATATTGATTCTACTATTCTTGCTCAAACTCCTAAAATGGCACCTTATATTGAACAAATGAGAAAAAATATTGCAAATGCCTGTAATCTTGATTTTGACTTTGTATCAGTTAAAGCAACAACTGAGGAAGGTTTAGGCTTTACGGGTAAGAAAGAGGGCATATCGGCTCACGCTGTATGCTTAATTGATAACAAATAATATATGAATTATTTTTATAGGGGCGAACATTGTTCGTCCTATTTTTTATGTTTCAAAGCACTTGATTTTATGCAAAAATAACGAAGGTCAAAAAAAGTCAAAAAATTTTAAAAAAGTTCTTGACTTTCTCTGACCATTGTGCTATTATCACAGTAGAAGGTCAAAGAAAGTCAAAGACAAACACAGATTAATGAGAAATAAAGAGTGTGTAAAATGTCAGGCTTGTGGCCAAACTAAAAGGAAGTGATTGGAAAATGAAGCTGAGTGATGCGATAGCAGATATGATTCTGAATATGTTTGATGATAACACATCGACAATCCAAATTCAGCGTAACGATTTGGCACAACAGCTCGGCTGTGTTCCAAGTCAAATAAATTATGTGATTACATCACGCTTTACGCCTGAACAGGGTTACAGAATTGAATCAAGGCGTGGCGGCGGAGGATACATTATGATTACCCGTGCCGCAACAAAAGAAAATGCATTAATGTCGCTTGTAAACTCTATAGGTAATTCTATAGACGAAAAAAGTGCAAAGGCAAATATCTATAATTTGCATTATCAAGGTTTATTAAGCGATAAAGCCGGAAGAATTATGATGTCAGTTGTATCTGATAACAATTTTAAAGGCGTCGAAACAGAAATTAAAAATCAAATCAGAGCAAGCTTGCTCAAACAGATGCTTTTAGCATATGTTGATTAGGAGGTATTTATTATGCGTTGTCAACATTGTAATCAAAATGAAGCAACTACTTTTATTAAAAGAAATATAAACGGTCATAAGGAGGAACTGCATCTTTGCAGTGAATGTGCAAAAGAACTCGGTGTTATGGATGAATTTCGTATGCCGACTATGAGCGAAATGTTCGGCGATACTTTTCTCGGCAATTTCCTCGGTGCAGGTGTTGCTGCTATGAATTCGCTTGCCGGGGTTGACAGATGCCGTAGTTGCGGCTCGTCTTTTAACGATATTGTTCAAAGCGGCAGAATGGGTTGTGCCGATTGTTATGACAAGTTCGAGGAAAAGCTTGAGCCTTCTATCAGGAAAATTCACGGTAAAACAAAGCATATAGGAAAATTTGTTTCCTACAGTGAGGATAATGAAGTTAAGGACAGAGCAAAAGAGGAAAGCGTGTCACAGGAAAAAAGCGAACTTGAATCATTGCAAGAGCAAATGAAAGCGGCAATAAACGAGCAGAGATTTGAGGATGCTGCTGTTATCCGTGATAAAATCAAGGAAATTCAGGAGGGTAAAAATGAGTAAGTGGTATAACGCACAGGGAAATAACAGTGACGTTGTTATGTCATCAAAAATAAGGCTTGCAAGAAATCTTGCAGACGCTCCTTTTCCCTCAAGAATGAGCAATGAAATAAGAAAATCGGTTTGTAAAAAGATTTTTGCCGCAGTTAAAAATTCGCCTGTTGCAGGAGAATTCGATTTGATTGAACTTCAAAGCGAAAACGACTTGAAAAGAATATCAATGGCAGAGCAGGGTGTAATAAGTCCTGAATTTGCAAAGCAAAATAATTTTGGAACGGTTTTAGTGTCTAAAAATGAGGATGTATCAATAATGCTTTGTGAGGAGGACCACATAAGGCTTTCTGTTTTTGCAGCCGGTCAAAATCTTGAAGAAGCTTATCAAAAGGCAGATAAGCTTGATGATATACTTATTGATAATCTTAAAATTGCTTTCAGCGAAAGACTTGGCTTTTTAACCTCAAATCCTATGAATTTAGGTACGGGGCTTAAAGCGTCATTTATTCTCCATCTGCCTGCAATATCGGCAAAAGGAATGATTTTATCACTTACAAATATGGTGTCTAAGCTTGGCTTTGATGTTAAGCCTGTTTATAGTGACGAAAGCGATTTTTATGAGCTTTCAAACAGAATAACGCTTGGAATAACCGAAAAGAATGCTATTGATAATTTGAACAGTATATGTGAGCAAATTGTTAAGCAGGAAAGAACATTCAGACAGGAACTTATTGAATATGAGGATTTTGAGGATAAAATCTTCAGAGCAATGGGTACACTGAAAATGGCAAGAAAGCTTACTTCAAAGGAATTCTACAGCCTTATATCTCTTGTTAGACTCGGAATTTCAATGGGTAGCTTTGATGAAAACTATGAAACAGTATCAAAACTTCTTCACGAGGTGGGAACAGCCACAATTATGAGTGCAAGTGATGAAGGCTTGACTGTTGACGATACAGATAAAATTCGTGCACAATACGTAAGGGAAAGCTTATCTTAAGGTTTTAACCTCTTGGTAGGCTTTGACCTAAAAAGGAGGAATTACTATGTATAAGTTCAGTTATTTTACTCAAAGAGCTAACGAGGTTCTTAATTACGCTATTAAAGCGGCAGAGGATTTCGGTCATAACTATATAGGAAGCGAGCATATTTTGCTTGGACTTCTTAAAACTGACGGCGGTATTGCATTAAATATGCTTGAGGAAAAGGGTGTAACCGCCGAAGATATTGAAAACTTAATTAAAGAATATATCGGAGAGGGTATGCAAACCAAACTTACTCCCGATGATTTTACTCCGAGAACAAAGAGAGTTCTTGACGTTGCGTTCCAATATGCAAGAAGTATGAGAAGAAGCTTTGTTGATACAGAGCATTTGCTTATGGCTGTTCTTCAGGAAAGCGATTCTTATGCCGTTAAGTTCCTGAATTCGTTTGGTATTGACGAGCATCAACTTCTTGAAGAACTTGTTAATGAATCAAGCAGAGGAAATGCCGACGATAAGTATTCGGGAAAAAGGGGCAAAAACGGTAAGTCTAAAACTCCTACACTCGATGAATTCGGCAGAGATTTAACTGCTCTTGCAAAAGACGGAAAAATCGATCCCGTTATCGGCAGGGAAAAGGAAATTGAAAGGGTTATTCAAATTCTTTCAAGACGTACCAAAAATAACCCTTGCTTAATCGGTGAACCTGGTGTCGGCAAAACCGCAATTGCTGAGGGCTTAGCACTTAAAATCGTTAAAGGTGAAGTTCCTGAGCTTTTAAGCGGTAAGAAAATTGTCGCACTTGATTTAACCTCGATGGTTGCAGGTACAAAGTACCGTGGCGACTTTGAGGAAAGAATAAAAAAGGCTATGGACGAGGTTAAAATTGCAAAAGATATTATTCTTTTCATTGATGAGGTTCATACACTTATGGGCGCAGGTGCTGCAGAAGGCGCAACAGATGCGGCGAATATTTTGAAGCCGTCGCTTGCACGTGGCGAAATTCAAGTAATCGGCGCTACGACTATCGACGAATATCGTAAAAATATTGAAAAGGATGCTGCTCTTGAAAGACGTTTTCAGCCTGTTACGGTAGGCGAACCGACAGAAGAAGAAACGGTTGAAATTTTAAAGGGACTTCGTGATAAATACGAGGCTCACCATAAGGTTAAGATTAGCGATGACGCTATCAATGATGCAGTTAAAATGTCGTCGAGGTATATTGCTGACAGGTTTTTGCCAGATAAGGCGATTGACCTTATTGATGAAGCGGCTTCAAGGGTAAGGCTTAAGGCTTATACTGCACCCGATAATATCAAGGCAATGGAAAAAGAGGTAAAATCTCTTGAAGAGGAAAAAACCTCGGCAGTTCGTTCACAGGATTTTGAACAGGCGGCTAAACTTCGTGATAAGGAAAAGAATTTGAAAACTCTTCTTGATGAGGAAACCGAGAAATGGAAAAATCTTTCTTCTCATCAGGTAAAAGAGGTATCAAGCGAGGATATAGCGGAAGTTGTATCTTCTTGGACCGGTATTCCGGCTACTCAAATTACAAAAGAAGAATCGGAAAAGCTTTTACACCTTGAGGATGAGCTTCATAAGAGAATTGTAGGTCAAGATAAGGCAGTTTCAGCCGTTGCACGTGCTATCAGACGTGGCAGAGCAGGACTTAAAAATCCTAAGCGACCTATCGGTTCGTTTATTTTCCTCGGTCCTACAGGCGTTGGTAAAACAGAACTCAGTAAGGCGCTTGCCGAAACTATGTTCGGCGATGAGGATGCGATTATCAGGCTTGATATGAGCGAATATATGGAAAAACATACCGTGTCTAAGCTTATTGGTTCACCTCCGGGATATGTAGGCTTTGACGAGGGCGGTCAACTTACCGAAAAAATCAGGAGAAAACCGTACTCAGTGGTTCTTTTTGATGAAATTGAAAAGGCACATCCAGATGTATTTAATATGCTCCTTCAAATTCTTGAGGATGGTGTATTAACCGATTCACAAGGCAGAAAGGTAAGCTTTAAAAATGCCGTAATTATTATGACATCTAATGTCGGCGCATCCAAAATTACCGACCCTAAGCTTGCACTTGGTTTTGAACACAAAGGCGAGGGCGAGGTTGATGAAAATGTCGATATTGAGAAGCTTGTAATGGCTGACCTTCGTGCAACATTTAAACCGGAATTTCTTAACCGTGTTGATGATATTGTTGTATTTAAGCAACTTGAAAAGGACGATATTAAGGAAATTGCCCGCCGTATGCTCAAATCTCTTAATAAGAGATGCGAGGAAATCGGTATTGAACTTGACGTAACCGATAAGGCTGTTGACGCTATTGCTGACAAAGGCTTTGATAAGGTTTACGGCGCAAGACCGCTTCGACGTGCAATTCAAACAAAAATTGAAGATAAGCTTTCAGAACTTATTCTTGAGGATAAAGTTGCAGGTAAATGCAAGGTTGATTACGAAAACGACGAGTTTACTTTTTTGAATGAAAAGTAAAACAATAAAGGCATTGGTGCACTTATTGCATCAATGCCTTTAAATAAAATATTCGTTTTAATCTATTGCTTCAAAGCAACCGTTTGGATTTTCTTTGCTATATTGCTTATTAGGTGAAAAATTAAACCAAATGATATTGCTATTATGAGAAACTACCCCAACGTCATTTTTTCCGTCGCTGTTGGCGTCGGCTATTTTAAGTTCTAAATTATCGACGGATATTTGGTCGTTTGGCAATAATAGAGTGCCTATTCTTTGACCGTCGTATGTATCATATACTGCATATCCGCTTGAGTCGTCAAGAAGTGAAACGCAAATTGATAAATCATCCGTAAGCTGATAATCTCTTGAATATGATTTTTGCTCTCTCCAATTTGTGTTTTCGAGAGCAGGTGACGAGACACTCGTATTAGCTGATATTGCATAATTTATAATAAATACAATCATAACTGTTAAAACAGCCGTACCTATTATTGACAATATGTACCAAAGCTGTGTTTCTTTTGCTTTTGCCAAAGCTATGCCTATAACAATTGCAATAACGCAAGCAAACCCTAAAGCAATATAAATACCCATATATAAACTCCTTTTATTAAACCCGAACATATTATACATAACTTTCCAAAATAATTCAAGTGTTATACAAAATATGCATATTGTAAGAATTTAAATAAATTTTGTTTTGTAATTAATATATGTATTTTGACATAAAAGTTTATATAAGTATTTATTAAAAATAAAATTTTAAAAATTTGTTAATGCTATTGACAAATGGAAAAAAATTGCTACAATAGTATTTGTTAGCACTCGATAGTTAAGAGTGCTAAAATGTTTGTAAATAATTTCAGAGGTGATAAATATGACAATCAAACCACTTGCTGACAGAGTTCTTTTAAAATCTGTCGAAGCAGAGGAAACAACAAAGAGCGGTATCATTCTTGCCGCATCAGCACAGGAAAAACCTGAAATGAGCGAGGTTGTTGCAGTTGGACCCGGAACAGAGGAAAACCCAATGACTGTTAAAGCCGGCGATAAGGTTATTATCAGCAAATATTCAGGTACGCAGGTTAAGCTTGACGGTGTTGAATATACTATTACATCTGTTAAAGACGTTCTCGCAGTTGTAGAATAATTGGAGGTAATTACTATGGCAAAAGATATAATTTACGGTGAAGATGCAAGAAAAGCTCTTCAGGCAGGTATTGATAAGCTTGCAAACACAGTTAAAATTACACTCGGTCCGAAAGGACGCAATGTAGTTCTTGATAAAAAATACGGCGCACCGCTTATTACTAACGATGGTGTAACAATCGCTAAGGAAATTGAGCTTGACGACCCATTTGAAAATATGGGCGCACAGCTTGTTAAAGAGGTTTCATCTAAGACTAACGATGATGCCGGTGATGGTACAACTACAGCTACACTTCTTGCTCAGGCTCTTGTAAGAGAAGGTATGAAGAATGTTGCTGCGGGTGCAAATCCAATGGCTGTTAAAAACGGTATCAAAGCAGCGGTTGATGCTACAGTTGATGCAGTAAAAGCAAACAGCGAGCAGGTTAAGGGTTCTGACGATATCGCAAGAGTTGCTACCGTTTCTGCCGCTGATGAATATGTCGGCTCTCTTATTGCTGACGCTATGGAAAAAGTTTCTGCAGACGGTGTTATCACTATTGAGGAATCTAAGACTGCCGATACAGTTTGCGAAGTAGTTGAAGGTATGCAGTTTGACCGTGGCTATATATCACCGTATATGGTAACTGATACGGATAAGATGGAAGCTGTTATTGATGATGCAATGCTTCTTATTACAGATAAAAAGATTTCTTCAATTCAGGATATTCTTCCTCTTCTTGAGTCTGTTCTTAAGAGCGGTCAAAAACTCGTAATCATTGCAGAGGACGTTGAGGGCGAAGCTCTTCAAACAATCCTTCTTAATAAACTCAGAGGCACATTTACTTGCGTATGCGTTAAGGCTCCGGGCTTTGGTGACAGAAGAAAAGATATGCTTCAGGATATCGCAATTCTTACAGGCGGTCAGGTAATTACCTCCGATCTCGGTCTTGAACTTAAAGACGCTACAATGCAAATGCTCGGTAAGGCTCGTCAGGTTAAGGTTACAAAGGAAAATACCATTATCGTTGACGGTGCAGGCGACAGCGACGAAATTAAAAACAGAGTTAATCAAATTAAGACTGCTATTGATAATACAACATCTGATTTCGACAGAGAAAAGCTTCATGAACGTCTTGCAAAGCTTGCAGGCGGTGTAGCAGTAATTAAGGTTGGTGCTGCAACCGAAACAGAAATGAAAGAAAAGAAACTTCGTATTGAAGATGCTCTTGCAGCTACTAAGGCAGCAGTTGAAGAAGGTATTGTAGCAGGCGGCGGCGTTGCTCTTATTAATGCTATTCCTGCTGTTGAAAAGCTTCTTGATACTGATGACGCAGACTTTAAGACAGGTGTTCAAATCGTTCTTAAGGCTCTTGAAGAACCTGTACGTCAGATTGCTCGTAATGCAGGCGAGGAAGGTTCTGTAATTGTTGATAAGATTAAGAATTCAAATAAAATCGGCTACGGTCTTAACTTTGCAACTAACGAATACTGCGATATGATTGAGTCAGGTATTGTTGATCCGGCTAAGGTAACACGTTCTGCTATCCAAAATGCATCAAGTGTTGCATCAATGGTTCTTACAACAGAATCACTTGTTACCGATATAAAAGACCCACAGGCTGATGCGGCACAGGCAGCAGCTTTGGCAGCAGCACAGGGCAGCGGAATGTATTAATAACTGAATAAACTACATTTGACAATTTAGGAATATGCCCTTATAATTAGGGCATATTCTTTTTTTGAAGGTAATAAAATGCAAAATAAAAAAATTATTTCTTTATTTATAGCCTTTGTTTTAATTGTTACTGCTTTGTTGCCTGTTGATTACGAATCCTTTGCGAGCGTAACAACAACGCAAGAGGATGTGCCCGGTGTTAACAGTATGGATACGCTTTTAACTTATCCTGAATTTAATTCAAAGGTTACAGACGGTGCATATCTTATTCCGGGTCTTGTTTCAAGCGTGTCATACAATAAACAAACCAAACATTTTGCAACCACGCAAACTATGTGCCCTCAAGCTATATGCAAGGTTAATCATTATACTCTTATAACTGCTTACGACAGTTCGACAAACTCTAAAGGCGCTTCGATTTCTAAATCTGTTGTTTATGTTCTTGACAGCAATAACGAACTTGTAAAGACCCTTGTTTTGCCTGATTCTTACCATGTCGGAGGCATTGCATTTGATAGTGCAAACGGCTTAATTCTTATCGCAAAGGCTTCTGCTTCAGCGGTAGGTGTTATTTCGCTTGATGATTTTTACAAATATTTGCGCTTTTCAAGCAAATTCGTGAATGTTAATTATACGATAGAGGAAAACGATTCAAACAAATTTATTTATTCTGCTTCAAGCGTGGTATACAAAAACGGTTACGTCTATCTCGGAACATTCGGCGCAGGCTCCGACAGCTATGCTTACTGTTATACGCCTATATATAACAAAGCTAAAAATACCTATTATTTAAAGTATAATTATAAATTTTATCTTCCAAGCTATACTCAAGGTTTTTCTTTAACGGATTATAAAGGTAAACTTAGGATGTTTGCTTCAATATCATACGGCCGTAATGAAACAAAGGGAATTTATTGTTCATATCTTTATACGTATACATTTAATCAGTCAAACGGAAGTAAAACGCTTGATAACATTTTAAGCTGTCCGCCTATGCTTGAACTTACTTATCCTGAAGGCGGCAAGCTTTATTGCCTTTTTGAATCGGCAGCAAATATTTATAGGGATGTTTCAAGAAAGCCTCTTTCTTACGTTATGCCGCTTAAATTGAGCGCACTTTGCGATGAAAAACAGGGAAGCTTTGTTAATATAAATGTTTCAAATGTTAATAACGGTAAAAAAATAAGAGTGGACTGTTCGCTTCAAAATGCTAAAATTTATTACAGCAGTTCAATGCCGTATTACAGCTACAGCAAAATAACTTCATGCTCTCTTTATAAAAAAGCTTATTTAAAGCGTAATACAAGCACGGTTTATGCTGTTGCCGTTGTTGATAATCGTATTGTGGCGGCTGATGCTGTTTATGTTTCTGTTTCAAAAGCAGCAGCACCGTCAAAGCTTAAGATTAAGTCTAAATCAAAAACCTCGATAAAAATAGGGTGGAAGGCCGCTTCAAAGGCAACCTCTTATGAAATTTACAGAAGTACGAGTAAATCAAAAAATTATAAAAAAGTTGCAACTGTCAGTGCTTCGCAAAAAACATTTAAAGATAAAAAACTCAAGAAGAATAAAAAGTATTATTATAAAGTTCGTGCAGTAAGAAAAGGATATATTAATTCGAGCTTCTCTAATATCGTTTCGACTAAAACGAAAAAATAGTTTTTTCTTGTGAATAATCACCAAAAAAAGGCAAGATATTTTTTATCCTGCCTTTTTCTTTTATACACTTGTATATTTTATACTTTTGTGTTATTATATAGCTATCGTGAGAATTATACAAATCATTAAATGTGACATAATTTGGAGGTCGCTATGCCCAAAAACAATAAACTCGGTTGTTCTTATTCAACTCAACTTAAGCTTGCTAAATCATTAAAGGAATTAATGGCTAATCAGCCGTTTGAAAAGCTTTCGGTTTCTGATATCACTAATAATTGCTCACTCCACAGGCAGACATTTTATTATCATTTTGAGGATAAATATGAACTTCTTGATTGGATTGTATATAAGGAACTTATGGAACCGCTTATTGACGGATTTTCATTTGATAATATGTATGAGCATTTTATGAGACTTTTTACAACAATGGTTGATGAAAAGAAATTTTATCTAAATGCATTTAAAATTGATGTCAATGATTTGTCAAGATATATCAACCGCCTTGCTTATGAACAATTTATGGTTGTTATCGACTGCCTTGAAAAAAATTCCGGTATTAAATCAAATTATAATGAAAATATGATGTTTGCCGAGTTTTTGGGCTATGGCTTTGTCGGTATTGTTTTTGGTTGGGCACAAAGGGGGATGAAGGACTCTCCTGAGGAAATGACAAGGCGCCTTGAAAGAATTATTAATAACTTAATACAGCTTGCCTCAGAAAATAGAAAATAATTTAAGGGCTGTTTCACATTGTTGTGAGACAGCCCTTTTTTACGTATTAATATGTTTTTTTCTTGCCTCTTTTATGCTTAATAGGCTTTTGATTGATTGTGTTTTTCAATTCCTTTTGTGCGGCTTTTCTTAAACTGTCAGCATCGTGTATGATTGTTTTGTCATAACAATGGCTGAGTGCTTGCGTTAAGCCTAAAAGAATAAATAAATTAATAATCTGCTTAGGTGAATTGAAAATGTAATCTGTAAGTCCGAAAAGGAGATACATCATCATTGATGTGAATACGCAAAATACAAGGGTGAATTTTTTGCCGTTGTTTGCGTTGATTTCAAGAAGTTTGCCAAATCCGCAGATTAATACGGTAAACAATAAGACAAGACCGACAATGCCAAGCTCAACCCACGTTTCAAGCACAAAATTATGACCGTGTGGCTTGTCAAGCTGATACTGATTTAAAAGAATTTGACCTGTTTGCTCAATTCCGAATCCGGTTCCGATTATAAACGGTAAAGCGTGGTGGAATATATAGTCAAGAAGACTGCCCCAAATTTTAAGGTGAGCCGCTGATGATTTAGCTGCCTCGCTACCTGCACCCCTTACTTTGAATATAATTCCGTATCTTGTAAGAAGTGAAGGAACTATAACAAGCACGGTCGGCACAAATATTTCAAGAAGCGGCTTTTTGTGCTGTTTAAATAACACAATAAACATAAACAACCAACCGATAATTGCTATTACACAACCGCCACGTGTCAATGTTGCACTGATACCGCCGCTGATAAGCACGTTTATCATAAAGTACATAAGCTTATGCTTTTTGCCCTTTGTGTTTAAGAAAAGATAGATTGATATTGGATATACAATCATCAAATATGTTGCCAAAAGATTGGGATTTGAGAAAAATCCGCTTGCTCTTGAATCCCACCAAAGAGTTGTGTCGATATCAAAAGGCAGCCAATTATAAACAGCTTTGTCAAGTGGCTTATAAAACGGCGTTACAAATACCTGCGATTTAGTAATGTATTTGTATTTGAATAATGTATATGAGCATATTTGAAGTATTGCTACAAATCCGTTAATTGCACCGGAGAGTGACATTGCGGCTAAAAGTCTGTCAATTTTTTTTCTTGTTCTCACTATATTATGTATCATAATTTCAATGAGAAACATACCCCACCATAAAGCTGCGGTTGAGAATGTGGAAAATTTGGTATCTGACCAAAGAATGCTGATAAGTGCAAATCCCATAAAAGCCATCATAAGCTTTCCGAGTGTGCCGACTTTTGCTTTTTTACCTTCTTTCGACCACTGCACTTTAAAAACAATAAATCCTATGAACAACAAAAACGGACTTACATATTCCGGAAGTAAAGGAAAAAAGAATACAGTCGCAAGCAACCAGCACCAAGCAGGATTTTTTTTGTATTGTTCCTTTAAGTTAATTAACTTTTCTTTCATAATTTAAACCTCAGCGAATAATTACGCTTATGTATTATATAAATAATATTTTTATTTGTTTGCTACAAAACAGTATAAAATACAAAGTATAATATACACTACTTATACTGATTTTGCAAGTATAATAATTTAAGGTTAACATGATATGAATAAAAATTTAACTGTTCATATTATTATAATATAAATTTTAATTTATAAATATTGTTAAGGTGTTGCAATCTTAAACGATATATTGTATAATTGATAGGAATTTAAACATATTTTTCTGTTTTTGATAAAACGGAAAATACAGGAGTGAAATTATGGACGAAAAAGACTTAAACGAAAATGAGGAAAAATTGACTGACGTTAATAATGATTCAGTTGACTCCGGTCTTGAGGAAAAAGACGGTGTTAAATACGAAACAAGCGACAATTGGGAGTTTGATGCAAAAGCGCCGACGCTTGATGAAAATCTTGTTATGGAAAATCAAGATTATTCAATTTCATTTGACAAAGTAAGCGAGCCGAAGCCGACACAAGCTTTAGATAATCCAAACGATAATCAGATTGTTATTAACAAAGAGCCGCTTAAATTTATACCGCTTGCAATTTTTCTTGCAGCAGTAATTGCAGTTGTCGCTACTTTTGGCGTTAGATATTATACTGTACCTAACGGCAAGGAGGGCAAATATATGAATCCCGCTTCTGTTGTTGCAACTGTTGACGGGCAAAAAATCAGTATTGGAATGTACGACTATTATTATGCAAGCATCGTAAGCTATTATGAGCAATATGCTTCCTACGGTTATTACAGTCTTGATACTACTAAAGATTATTCAAAGCAATACACAACCGATGATGACGGAAATAAGATTTCGTGGCAAAAGTTTTTTGAAACCGAAGCGCTTAAAGAAGTTGAACAGATTACAACCTATTATTCCAAAGCGCTTGAGGAGGGTGTAACTTTAACAAGCGCCCAAAAGAAAACTATTGAAAAGCAGATTTCGACTCTTAAGGATTCCGCATCTCAAAATGATGTCAGTCTTGACCAATACATCAAAGCAAACTTTGGTACATATTGTTCAGAGGATACAATAAGGATTATGCTTGAACAGTATTACTTAAGCGCTAATTACAAGGGCAAGTTTAAGTGTGAAACAAAAGTTACGGATAACGATGTTGATAAATATTATAATGACCACAAAAATGATTATAAGAAAATAGAATTTTATTATATTGCTTCTCCTTATGATGCGACAGATGACAATTCTAAGAACGAATCAATTAAAACTGCCGAGAAAATTATGGCTAAGATGAAAGATAAAAAATCGGTTGTTGCTCTTGTGCCTGAGGTTTATTCATCTTATATTGATTCTCAAGTTAAGTCATCAATGGAGCAGGACAGCAAACTTACCGAGAAAAAGGCGAGGGAAGAGGCTATTAAGTCTTATGAAAGTAATGTTGTTACAACTGTTTCCGGAAGTGAATCACCGTTTGATGATAAGATGAATACATGGCTTTTCTCAGATGATACAAAGGTAGGCTCAAAGAAGTATTATATTGATGAGAGTGCAGGATATATTTACATTGTATTAAAAACTTCTAAGGCAAGCGTTGAAGAGAATGAAACATACACTGTAAGGCATATTCTTGTTGCTCCTGAGAGTGGCAGTAATTCATCGTCAAGCACTTCAGAAAAAACTGAATATACGGATGAACAATGGGCAGCAGCTAAGAAAAAAGCTGACAATATTCTTGCTAAATTTAATAAAACAGATAAAAGCGAATATGAATTTGCAAAACTTGCAGAGCAATACAGTACAGACTCAGCTTCAACTTCATCAGGCTCAAACGATTCTTTCGGCGGTCTTTATGAAAGTGTAACGCTTGGTCAAATGGTGCCTGATTTTGAAAAGTGGTCAATTGACGATTCACGTAAGTACGGTGATACAGGAATTGTAAAGAGCGATTACGGTTATCATATTATGTTCTTTATTAATGATTGCCCTGAATATCAATCAAAAATTATTGCCCAAATAAAATCCGACAGATTAAGCAATATGATTGATAAAGCAGAAATTAAAGTGCATGAGAATGCAATTAAGAAGGCAGTTGATAAGGAAAAGGCTGCTAAAGAGTCAGCGGCAGAGTCAGCAACGGCATCCTCGTCAAATTCTGCTAAAGCCACAACAAATGCTTCATCAGGCAATAATTAAATGATTTAGTATCATTTTGTATATAATTTTCAGAAAAAACAAAATAAAACTTGTAATATTCGTTACAATAGTGTAAAATATTTTGTAAATTAAATTTGATTGAAATAGGTAGGACGAAAATATGGCAAAAAAACAATTAGAAGATGATTTGTTGACAGGCGGCAGCTTGAATGCTGATGATAAGTCGGCAAAAAAAGCCGCTAAGGCAAAAAAATCTGCTGAAAAAAAAGCTGCTAAGGCTGCAAAAATTCGTGAAAAGAACGAAGCAAAAAGAGCAGAAATAAAGAAAGAAATCGATGCTCTTAAAGCAAAAAAAGACGACTGTGACGACGAAAAAGAAATTGAAAAGCTTTCCGGCGAAATTAAGAAGCTCAGCGAAAAGTATTCTGCAGTAGGAGCTAACAGTAACGGACTTGCTCCCAAAACGGTTAAAATTATCAAATCTGCAGTTTGTATTGTTGTAGTTGTTGCACTTCTTGTAACTTATGTTGCAACCGGCGCTGTAAGAAAAGGCTTCATTGCTTCTCTCAGCATTCCTGCCCAAACTTTTACCGGTATGACTGTATCTAATAAGGACGGCAGCGAAAAGGCAAAAATTAAGGTTGCTACATACAATTATTATTTTGCATTGACTTATAATAATTTAAGAACCAGACAACAGCAGTACAGCCAGTACGGTCTTGATCCTAAGCAGTACAATCTTGATGTTGATTTTGACAAAAAGCTTTCTAAACAAACAACAAAAAATGATGATAACGAAACTGTTACTTGGGAAGAGTATATTCACGATGAAGTAATCGAATCTATTGAATCAACATATACATATTATCTTGCCGCTAAAGCTGCGAATGACGGAAAAGACCCTGAGATTACTGCGGACCAAAAGAAAGAACTCAAGGAAACACTTAAGCAGTACAGAGAATCAGCTCATAAGTATGGATATACTTTAAGCGGTTATCTTGTTAAAGCAATGGGTAAGGGCGTAACTGAAAGCTTGTTTACCCAAGAAGCAACAAGAAGTTATATTGCCGACAACTATAAGAGCGAACTTAGCGACAAGTCAAATGAAAAAGAATATACAACAAAAGATTATGATAATTATAAGAAGGATCACGAAGATGAACTTCTTGCAGTTGACGTAAGACTTTTTGAATGTTCAAGTGAAGATGATGCAAAGGCATTTAAGAAGGCACTTGCAAAAGATGCTTCTAACTTTACTGCTCTTTGCCAAAAGTATGCATCTGATAAGTTCTATAAAACTGCTTATGAAGATGCCGGTTATTCAACTGAATATGGCGTTACAAAGGAAAACCTTAAGAATAAGGGCTATGCTATTGCAACTGCTGATGACAAGAACAAGAAAAGCTATCCTGGTCTTGATTGGCTCTATAGTTCAAAGAGAAAAGCAGGCGATTCATATCAATACAGCACGACCGTAGTTTATGTTCTTTCTCCTGCTTCAATTCAGAACAGAAAGACTGTTAATGTCCGTCATATCCTTGTTGCTCCTGAAACAAGTGATAATAAAACAGCAGCTAAGGATGCAACAGATAAGCAATGGTCTGCAGCATATAAGAAAGCTACAAAGATTCTTGATGAGTTTAACGCAGGCGATAAGAAAGAAAAGAGCTTTGCACAACTTGCTAAAAATAATACTTCGGATACAGGTTCCAAAGATAACGGCGGTCTTTACGAAAATGTAGTACCGGGTCAAATGGTAAATTCATTCTCAGCTTGGAGTTTTGATTCTTCAAGAAAAGCAGGCGATACTGCTATTGTTAAGTCGGATTACGGCTATCATATTATGTATTTTGTCGGCAATGGTGACCTTACAACTTGGCAGTATGCCGCTAAAAAAGCACTTTCTTCCGGCGACAGCACAAGCAAGACAGAAAAACTTGAAAAGGATTATTCAATTAAAGTTAATTGGTTTGGCTCTCGTTACTTTGAGAAGGACGTCGATATTGATAATTAACGCAAAATTAAAGAGGTTGGATTATCAACCTCTTTATTGCTTTTTATTTTAGGGGATTTATATGGTTAAAAATTCTGATGTGCAAAAACTTAAGGACGAAATATCACGTCTTATGGCGGCACTTGAAGATGTCAATTTTGAATGTCAAAGGCTTGAAATAATTAATTCAAATCTTGATTTTCAATTGAAATCTGTCAATAGGGAATTGAAACAGAATATAGCAATGCTTGAAGCTTTGGAGGAAGAAAACAAAACATTAAAAGAACAATTAAAAAATAAGTAATTAATTTATTTCATTTTTTATATCAGTTAATACCTTTTTTTCTATTCTCGAAACATAACTTCTGCTTATTTTCAGCCTCTGCGCAATCTCTCTTTGCGTTAGAGGCTTTTTGTTATTTAATCCATATCTTAATACGATAATTTCCTTTTCTCTGCCGTTTGGCATTTTTTCTATAATGCGTGATACTTTTTCCCATTGTATCTTTTTTTCTAAATCTTCGGCTAAATCAACAGGCGAACTGATTGTATCTTCAACAGTAAGCGGGTTACCGTCTTTGTCAACATCAAGTGCATCACCTAAATATATGTCGTTTGATTGTTTCTTTCCTGTTCTGAAATGCATTAATATTTCGTTTTCAATACAACGTGACGCATATGTAGCAAGACGAACGCATTTTTCGCTGTCGAAAGAATCAATAGCTTTTATAAGACCGATTGTGCCTATGCTTATTAAGTCATCGTTATCATTTGTTTTTGAATAATATTTTTTAACAATATGACTTACCAGTCTAAGATTTCTTTCTATTAGAACAGCTCTTGCACTTTTATCGCCGTTTTTCATTCGTTCAAGCATTACTTTTTCTTCTTTCGGCGAAAGGGGTTTTGGAAAACTTGACGTGTTTTGAATGTGCAATATAAAATAAATCAAATTTGCACTTATTGCAGAAATTATTGCTGAAAGCATTTTTCATCACCGATTAAATATATGATGAGAGCATTTGTCCAATTAACCTTTTGTTTGCAAATAATTATAATAATTTGCATTTTGTATTGACTTGTCATATTATTAATGTTAAAGTTATTTAAGATAAAGGTGTACATAGAGGAAATATAATGAAAACGGATTTGATAAACGGAAAACCTTTAAAGAGTATTATTTTATTTGCTCTTCCTATTATGGCAAGCTCAATGCTTCAATATAATTATAATTTGGTGGATAATATTATTGTCGGCAGATTTGTAGGAACTAACGCACTTGCCGCTGTCGGAAATGTTGGCTCGATTAACAACTTTATAATAGGAACATCGTTAGGTCTTACCTCGGGTTTTACGATTTCTGTTGCTCAAGCCTTTGGAGCTAAACGATTTGATAAAATGAATAAATATGCCGGTAACAGTATTGCTCTTTCATTTCTTATCGGTATGATTATAATGATAGTTGCGCATTTCCTTTCTCGTCCTCTTTTAAGATTAATCGACACACCTGACGAGATTATTGATATGTCAGCGCAATATATTGACGTGCTCTATTATGCCGTACCTATTCAAATGTCGCTTAATAATTTTAATTCTCTTTCTCGTGCAGTCGGCGACAGTAAACGACCTCTTTACTTTTTAATTGTAAGCGTAATAGTCAATTTGATACTTGATATCCTATTTGTCGGTTTCTTCAAATGGGGTGTTATAGGTGCTGCTTGGGCAACCGCAATAAGCGAACTTGTTGCAATGATTTTGTCTGCAATAAGCGTGTTTAAGCATACCGAAGAATATACTATTAATAAATCTTCTCTTAAACTTGACTTAAAAACTTCATGGTCACAAATTAAAATAGGAATTCCTATTTCGCTTCAATTCAGTATTACCTCAATAGGTTCAATGGTACTTCAAACCGCTGTAAACGGATTTGGAGCTAATGTAATAGCCGGTTTTACCGCTGCCGGCAGGGTAGAGCAGCTTACCAATATTCCTATGTCAGGTTTGGGCGTAGGCAATATGACCTTTGTTTCTCAAAATTACGGTGCAGGAAAATATGAAAGAATTATTAAAAGCGTTAAGAAAATATTTATTCTTGATGTAATTGTATCCCTTTTCTGTAGTGCAATTTTGGTAGGAATAGGTCCTTTTATTGTTAAACTCTTTATGAAAGAATATAATCCTGAAATAATGAATGCGGCTAATCATTATCTTTGGGCTATTGCTGAATGTTACAGTCTTGTTGCAATATTATTCGTATTTAGAAATACTCTTCAAGGTCTCGGCTTTACTTATGCCAATATGATTGCCGGAGCAGGAGAATTTTTTGGAAGACTTGCTGTTGCTCTTATATTTGCAAAGGTTATTGGGTTTAACGCAATTTGTTATGCAGGTCCTGTTGCGTGGCTTCTTGCGGACATCCCGCTAATTATTATTTATCTTAATAAGAAAAAGAAATTTAAACAGATGATTCAAAATCAAATTTAACTGTTAGGGGGTGATATTAATTATGTATTATATTTTTTTATCAGTAGGTGTTGTGATTTCGCTCATATTTTGCTTTAACAGGAGCAAAGGTTACAGTGTGAATAATTTGATTTTTAAGTCTGTATCAAGTCTTTGCTATCTTTTAACCGCAGTGTTTGCTCTTATTACAAATTATCAGGCATATACATACGGTTCACTTGTTATAATGGGCGGAGCGCTTGGTCTTGTTGGCGATATTTTGCTTGACTTAAAAGGACTATATAAAAATGAAGAAAAAATCTATTTGAAGGGTGGATTTATTTTCTTTCTAATCGGTCATATTTTCTATTTCTGCGCTGTAATTTATTCAATTAAGATGAAATGGTACTTGGTTCTTATTGCCGCTGTTGTTTCTGTAATAATCGGCGTTTTGACCGTAGCTTCTGCAAATCTTATGAAAGTTCACTACGGCGCATACAGACGTATTGTTGCTGTTTATGTAGCGTTTCTTGCAATGACTTCGGTTATTTCAATCATTGCCGTATTTGTTACTCATTTTCAAAAGGCTTACGTTATTATGGCAATCGGTTCTGTATTGTTTTTACTTTCGGATGCTGTTTTGTCTAATACCTTCTTTGGCAGAGGAAAGGATAAACCGATTCATTTGTTTGTAAATCATTTTCTTTATTATGCGGGTCAGTATCTTATAGCTGCTTCTGTTATGTTTGCATAAAAAATAAGGACTTGGATTTTCCCAAGTCCTTTCAGACTGTCGATAAAGTGGCTAAACCGTGCCGTGCTATAAAACGAAATTCCATTCGGGGTCCCCGACAAATTGAAAATTTGGTGGGGAAAAGGAGAAAGAAACGAAGTGTTTATTATGAATTTCAAAGAAATTCATTCAAACACGGAATTTCTTTCGACGTATCGTAGGGCAGGGGCTTGCTTCTGCCGAAAATATTTTAATAAATTACAATTTGAAAAATGGCTTGAACTCGACGTTCAAGCCATTTTTGGCACTTTTTGTCTTTTGCTCGGGGGCAGTACCATCGTACAGCTCCCACTCGCAAAATGCAAAATTTATCTCACTTTCTCAACATTCTCCAGCGTGTAGAAATTTATTGTTTGACTTTTTCTACACGCTAAAAAAATGGCTGTTCAAATGAACAGCCATTTTTGTTATTTTGTACCGAATTTCCACTTTTTCAGCGAAATCCTTTTAATTAATATTTTGTATAGCTATGACATTCGATGAACACCGTTAAGAAATATTTTGTCCTTAAACTTGCCGTTGGCTTCATTTTTCTTAGAACGCATTTCTTCAAATTCTTTGCCATTAATGTTCCTATAATCTAAAATAGCGCTTATTACCTCAACAAGGTCGCATAATTCCAAGATATCATCGGATTCGTTAAATTCAGTTAATTCTTCCGAAAGCTTTTTCTTTAATTCATTATAGTAATCAAAGGAATCAAGAATTACAAAATCCGGTTTATCTCCTTTTTGCTCTATTATGTTAGGTATATTATCTCTTACAAGCTTATTCATTTTTTCGTACATAAAATGACATCCTTCATCGGTCGCCTTGCTGTAAAAAAATTATTTAATCAACGCTGCGAGACCTACGCCGAGGCCGCTGACAGCCATAAGAGCCGCTAAAATTACTGCGGTTACTTTAACCCATTTTTGTTGCATTGTTTATATCTCCTTATTTCATAAGCTCATTTGCATCGTCAAGAAGCTTTTGAACAATTTCTTTTGCATTTTCCTCGCTTGAGCCGATAGCGGTAATGTATGCCTTAATTTTAGGCTCTGTGCCTGACGGACGAACGATTACCTTGTTACCGTTTGTAAGCGTGTATGCAAGAACGTTTGATTTAGGAAGAGTGATTTCACTTTTCTCTCCTGTTTTGACAATTGTTGATTTCGAGGTTTTGTAATCGTCAATTTTAGTGACCTCATATCCTGCAAATGATGAAGGCTTGTTATCTCTTAAGCCGTCCATAATAGCCGCCATTTTTTCCATTCCTGCCGCACCCTCAAAGGTGTAGCTTTGAACGGTATTGCAATAGTAGCCAAACTCGTCATAAAGACTGTTCATAACGTCAATAAGAGTTTTGCCCTGAGATTTATAGTATGCTGCCATTTCGCAGATGAGCATAGAAGCAACTACAGCGTCCTTATCTCTTGCGTGAGTGCCTGCAAGATAGCCGTAGGACTCCTCAAAGCCCATTACAAAATCACTTGCCTTGCCTTGCTTTTCAAGCTCGGTAATAAGCTCGCCGATATATTTAAAGCCTGTGAGAAGATTTTTAAATGTGCAGTTATATTTTTTTGCAATAACTTCTGCAAGGTCAGTTGATACAAATGACTTAACTGCAATTGAACTTTCAGAAAGAGTACCTTGTGCCTTTTTCTGCGATAAAAGGTAATTGAGAAGCATTGCGCCGACTTCGTTACCCGTCATAAGCTGAAAATCGCCCTTGCCGTTGTTGACTGCAATGCCTACTCTGTCGCAATCTGGGTCTGTTGCAAGAAGTAAATCAGGCTTAACGCTTTCTGCAAGCTTGAGCGCACATTCAAACGCTTGCTTAATTTCCGGATTAGGGAATGGGCAGGTCGGGAAGTTGCCGTCGGGATTTTCCTGCTCAGAAACAACAGTAACCTTTTTAACTTTGATTCTGTCAAGAATTTTCCTTACCGGCTTGTTGCCTGTGCCGTTTAACGGTGTATAAATAACATTGAGGTCGGCTTTTTCGCAAATTCCGAAATTAACGCATTGCTTGATTACCTCGTCAAGGAATAAATCAATAACATCCTGACCCATATATTCAATAAGACCTTTTTTCTTAGCCTCATCAAAGTCCATAGTCTTAATGCCGGTGAAGTAGTCAACCTTTTGGATAAAATCATAGGTTTCGCTTGCTTCCTCGTCGGTCATTTGATATCCGTTTTCATTGTAGCATTTGTAGCCGTTATATTTTGCCGGGTTGTGAGAAGCAGTGAGAATAATACCGCTTGAGGTTTTAAAATGCCTGATTGCAAATGAAAGGCAAGGCGTAGGTTCAAGCTCCTCGTAAAGATAAACCTTGATGCCGTTTGCGGCAAGAGTTTTTGCCGCTTCAATCGAAAAATAATCCGATTTGATACGTGAATCGTAGCCGATAGCGATTGACGGATTTTCAAAATGTTTGTTAAGAAAATCCGCAAGTCCCTGCGTCGCTCTGCCGACGGTGTAATAATTCATTCTGTTAGTGCCTGCGCCGATAACGCCTCGTAGTCCTGCAGTTCCAAATTCAAGACTGCGATAAAATCTGTCTAAAATTTCTTCGTCTTTGCCCTTAATTGAAAGCAATTCTTCTTTTAAATCAGGGTCAGCAGTTGCCTTTTCAAGCCAAAGGTCATAAATCCTATTTATATTTTTGTTTTCCATTAAAAACACGCCCTTATATAATTTATATTTATATTTTAACCTTTATAAAATATATTGTCAATATTCTTATTAAATGTTATAATTACAAATGGTGATGAAAAATGTATTCGAAAGTCAAAAGCTTAGGCATATCGGGTATCGAAGCGTTCAATGTTACTGTTGAATGTGATATCAGCGGCGGGCTTCCACGCTTTGACGTTGTCGGCTTGCCCGATACCGCCGTTAAGGAAAGTAGGGAAAGAGTAAGGTCGTCAATTAAAAATTGCAAACTTAATTTTCCCGTTTCAAGAATAACCGTTAATATTGCGCCTGCCGATATTAAAAAAGAGGGTGCGATTTTTGATTTGCCCGTGTTTATCGCTATACTGAAATCAAGCGAGCAAATTAAAGAAAATATCGACGATTATGCATTTTTGGGTGAACTTTCTCTTGACGGTGAAATTCGCAAAGCAAGCGGTATTTTGCCTATGATTATGGCTGCAAAGGAATATAATATTAAAAAAGTTTTTGTGCCTTTTCAAAATGCGTATGAGGGAAGCGTTGTTGACGGGGTAGACGTTTTGCCTGCTAAAAACGTTATGGACGTTCTCGCTCATATTAAAGGTGAAAAGGTTATTGAAAGCGTTAAATATGATTTTGACGCCGAAGAAGAAACTAAATACAATGTTGATTTCAGCGACGTTAAGGGTCAGGACCAAGCCAAAAGAGCACTTGAGATTGCGGCGGCAGGCGGTCATAATTGCCTGCTTATCGGCCCTCCCGGTTCAGGCAAGTCGATGCTTGCAAAAAGACTTCCCACCATTTTGCCGGATATGACCTTTGAGGAAAGGCTTGAAACGTCAAAGGTTTATTCAATTGCGGGCAAAATTCCGTCGGGCAAGTCGCTTGTAACAAAAAGACCGTTTCGTTCTCCGCATCATACCGTGTCTGCCCAAGCACTTACGGGCGGCGGTGCAAACCCAAAACCGGGGGAAATAAGCCTTGCTCATAACGGCGTTATGTTTATGGACGAATTTCCGGAGTTTGACAGAAGGGCGAAAGAGTCGCTTCGTCAACCTCTTGAGGACGGAGTGGTTACTGTTGCAAGGGCAGCAGGCACTTTTACTTATCCGTCAAGTATAATGCTTGTTGCAGCAATGAATCCGTGTCCGTGCGGCTATTTCGGTCACCCCACAAGGCAGTGTACTTGCTCTCCTGCCGCTAAAAAGAGATATCAGGACAAGGTTTCCGGTCCGCTTCTTGACAGGATTGATATTCATGTTGAAGTTGCGCCGGTTGAATATAATGAACTTTCGGATAACAACGAGGGCGAAAAGAGCAGTGATATCAAAAAGCGTGTTGATAAAGCGAGGGCTGTTCAGCAAAAGCGATTTGCGGGAACGGGAATTACCTGCAATGCAAAAATGACTCCTAAAATGACTAAGGAATGTTGCGTGTTAAGCGAGGAGGCTGACGAACTTTTGCATGAAAGCTTTGATAATTTTTCAATGAGCGCACGTGCTTACGATAAGGTTTTGCGCCTTGCAAGGACTATTGCCGATTTGGCAGACAGCGAGGAAATCAAGCTTGAGCATATTGCCGAGGCACTTCAGTTTCGTGCTCTTGATCGAAAATATTGGGAAGTATGACAAATGAAAAAATCTGTTAAAATAACCATTCTGATTTTGGCAATTGTTTTGATAGGTGCAATTGTGTTTGATGTGACGCTTGTTAATAATGCGAAAACGGGAAACGAAAAAACCGCTTCAACTGCTCAAACTGTCAGCGAGAGTACAACAAAAGCGGAAAAAACATATTCCGACCCTGTTGAGGCGCAGGCGAGGGAAATGATTAAAAATATGACTCTTTATGAAAAGGTAGGTCAAATGCTTCTCTACTATATTCCTAAAGAGGAGGACCCCACAAGAATGATGGCAAGGTGGCAGTTCGGAGGATATGTCCTTTTCTCCCGCAATTTTGAAAATTCCACTCCTGCCAAAACAAGAAGTGATATAAACGATTATCAGTCTGCGGCTAAAATTCCGGCATTTATGGCAGTTGACGAGGAGGGTGGCGGAGTTAATCGTGTTTCGCAATATAGCCAATATCGAAGTGAGCCGTTTCATTTGGGAATTACAAATTATCAAAAAGGCGGCTGGCAGGCGGTTGTTGATGACGCTGAGGATAAAAGCGAGTTTATGCTTGACCTTGGTATCAACACTGTTTTAGCCCCTGTTGCCGATGTGCCTTATTCAAGGAGCAACTATATTTATTCCCGTGCTTTTTCAACTGATGCTGACAGCGTGAGCGAATATGTATCAAAAACAGTCAGCACTATGAATGAAAATAACTTTTTAAGCTGTGTTAAGCATTTTCCGGGCTATGGTAATAATACAAATACCCATACGGGTATGAGTGTTGATAATAGAAGCTGGGAAAGCTTTGAAGAAAGGGACTTAAAGCCTTTTAAGGCAGGTATTGATGCAGGCGTGCCGTTTTTAATGGTGAGCCATAACGTGATTGACGATTATGACAAGGGTGTTCCTGCCTCTCTTTCCCAAAAGCTACATAATTATATTTGTAAGGATATGGGCTATGACGGCATAATTCTTTGCGACGGTCTTGGTATGAGCGGCGTTCGTGATTATGTCGGCGGCGATAAAGGCGAGGTCGCTGTAAGGGCGGTTATGGCAGGTAACGATATGCTTTGCGCAACCGATGTAGGCGTTCAGCTTCGTGCAATTGTTAAAGCTGTCAAAGACGGCAGAATTGAGCTTTCTCAAATTGAAGATTCAGTCACAAGAATACTTATGACTAAGATAAATTACGGCTTAATTGAAAAGGAGTAATAAAATATGGATATTCAAAAAACTATGCAAAATCTTGAGAAAAACGGAATAAAGCCTTATTTCGTCGAAAATAAAGATGAGGTTGTCCCTCTTGTAAAAACGTTAATTAATAACGGCGAAAGTGTTTCGTGCGGCGGCTCTGTCACTCTTGATGAAACGGGAGTTAAGGCGCTTATGCAAAACGGCGATTATGATTTTATCGACCGCACGGGCTTGCAGGGTGAGGAGCTTAGGCAGTCATATATTAAGACGTTCGGCTGCGACACGTTTTTTACTTCATCTAATGCAGTTACGGAAAACGGCGAGCTTTATAATGTTGACGGTAATTCAAACCGTGTTGCCTGCATTGTTTACGGTCCACGTCAGGTTATTATGATTGTCGGTGTAAATAAAATTGTTAAGGATATTGACGATGCAATTTATAGGGTTAAAACCGTTTGCGCTCCTATGAACACTCAGCGCCTTGACGTCAAAACCCCTTGTAATAAAACAGGCAAATGTATCTCTCTTTCTAAGGAAAATCCGTACCTTTGCGACGGCTGCGGCGGCGATAACAGGATTTGCTGTAATTATGTCGTTTCCGCAAAGCAACGCCATAAAAACAGAATCAAGGTCATTATCGTTAATGAAAATTTAGGATATTGATATTAAATAAGGATATCATGCGGTTTGCCCCAAATGATATCCTTATTTTTAAATTATTCACTTTTTGCGTATACAAAACAGATAGTACAAAACCTTTTACGGTTATGTTGATAATACATATAGAAAAGGCGGAGGCTCTGCGAGCGGACAAAGTTCGGGAAATCCTGAGCATATTCGTTTGCCAACGAAAGCAAAGCCGAATTCGGTAATGACGCTTTATCGAAATGGGAAAAAGATAAGGGATCGTTATTATGATAAAAAAGGTCGTGCAAAAAAAGATATAGACTATACTGATCATGGAAATCCAAAAGATCATCCTAAAGTGCCACATGAGCATTTTGGGATTGGAGCGATCCTGATAACCCAATAAGGAGTAAAACAGATGACTAACTATAATGAATTAAAGAAGTTAATTGAAATTGGGTATGATATCGAGTTTTCTTATAAAGGAAAATCATATTCAATTACTAAAACCAATAAAAATTTAATATCATTTTGCGAATATTATAAGGAGCCAAAATATTTCAATACTGTTGATGAATTTATGAGTAATGCAAAAATTGATGATATGTTATTGTCAAACATTTGGGAAAGCATAACTGATTTGATGTACTAAAATGGGGAGGACAATAGTTATAAGCAAAATGAATAATGATTACAACGGCGATTTTAAAAGTAAAGAGGAATTTGAATCTGTAATCGGCAGAGGGTGCGAATTAGGCTTTGAATGGAAAGGTCACGAATACTGCATTTTTAGGCAAAATGATAATACGTGGTTTTTCGGCTTAACAGGCACTGATATAAGCAAGGACATTTCCTTAAAAACTCTTGATGACGTTATGAATTATGAAATTGACGGTGAAAGGCTTGTTGATATCTGCACAAAATTCACGGTTATTGAAAGAACATTTTAAAATTATATATTTATTTTTATTAAGCACGTTGAGTTTTTCTCAATGTGCTTAATTTTTTTGAAAAATTCTATTGACAAGCAGTGAAAACTATGATATAGTGCAACTGTGATATCCAAGATATCACAGTTGTATGATGCAGCTATTATGAAAAAAAGGAGGGGCAAACGTGCTTTTTATAGATTATCATTCCCGTGTGCCGATATATGAGCAGATAAAAGAGCAGGTAATAATGCTGATTAATACAGGTGTTTACAAGCCGGGCGATAAGTTGCCGTCGATAAGGAATTTATCAAATGAGCTTAATATTAATGTTAATACGATTAAGCGTGCGTTCGGTGAGCTTGAGCATGACGGAATTACATATTCGGCTCAGGGCAGAGGAATGTTTGTAAGTGAAAACCCGATAGGAAATGCAAAAATCAAAGCTTCCGCACTTGAGGATGCAAAGCTTGTTTTGTCCTCCTGCAAAGCTAAGGGCGTCAGCAAGAATGAGGTTGTCTTTCTAATCGATGAAATATACTCGGAGGATAACGGCAATGATTGAAATTAAAAATGTGACTAAAAAATACGGCAATTATGTTGCCGTTGAGGATATAAGCTTCAAAGTTGAGGAGTCGTCGATTTACGGTCTTGTCGGCTATAACGGCGCAGGCAAAACCACACTTTTAAAAACTGCGGCAGGAATACTTAAGCCGGAAAGCGGTGAGGTGCTTTTTGACTCGCAAAATGTTTATGATAACGGCAAAGTGCGTTCCTCTCTTCTTTATGTGCCGGATGAAGTTTACTTTGTAAAGGGTGCAAGCCTTCAAAAAATGGGAAAAATTTATAAAGGCTATTTTCCTAATTTTAATTCAAAAGTGTTTAAAAATATGACAGAGGCTATGGGACTTGACCCTAAAAAGAATATAGGCTCTTTTTCTAAGGGTATGCAAAGGCAGGCTGAAGTGGTTTTGGCTATGTCTACAATGCCTAAATATATGCTTCTTGATGAGGTTTTTGACGGAATTGACCCGCTTAAAAGAAATCTTTGCAAGAAAATTTTTATTGAATATATGGCTGAAACGGGCTGTTCTATGATTATGAGCAGTCACAATTTGCAGGAAATTGCCGATTTGTGCGACCATGTTGCACTCATTAATGGCAAAAAACTTGCAATGAATGTTTCTGTTGATGACGCAAGCTCGGCTTATGTTAAATATCGCCTTATTTTTGATAGGGATATTGATAAATCAATTTTTGACGGGATTGAAAATAAGGGTATTACTATTGATAATAAACTTGCAACAATTATTGTGCCGTCAAGCTTTGACAACGGAGCGCTTGCTTGCCTTTGTCCTGTTCATATGGACAGCGTTACTCTTTCTCTTGAAGAGGTATTTTTGAATGAAATGGAGGACAAGAATTATGACATCTCCAAAATCTTCTGTTGATAAGCATTCGGCAAGATATGATTTTAAGCGTTCGTTTGTTAGATTGATTGCTCCGGGCATTGTTTCACTTTTATTCTTGGTTATATATTTTATTATTATTCCTGTAGCAACAATTTCATCTGCCGGCACTTATTCGCTTAGCTTAAGAGCGGAAAATATAGCTTCAATTAGAAAGCAACTTGCCTGTGCTCTTTTCGGCAACACAACAAGCAATTTTGTGTTTTATGGAGTTTATGCGGTAATAATCGGTGTGCTTTTTGCATTTTGCATATTCTTTCCGATTATGAGGAAAAGCAATGTTAATTTCTTTTTCTCGTGCGGAATTGACAGAAAGACATATTTTAAAAACAGAGCGCTCTCGTCGATTATTATAATGATTTTAACGTCGGCTGTGCCGCTAATGATTGATATTATAATTAATATAAGATATTTAGGCCATGCAGATTTTATTATTCATCAAGGATTTTTCCTGTTTTTAGAGCATTTTACGTATATGCTTGCAGGATTTTCGCTTATGAGTATTGCGATGATGGCTTGTTATACTGTGACCGAAAGCCTTTTCTTCGGCGCCGGTCTTATTTGGTCACCAACGCTTTACATTGTTTCGATAGAATGGCTTTTCCAAAATTTCCTTAGGGGATATTCACAAACCAGCAGTAGTGTTATGCCGCTTGGAAGTTCGTCTTTTACGGTGACGGTAGATACGCTTTGGTCTAAGCTTTCAGTGATTAATCCGCTTATTTTCGGCACGGCGCTCGGTTCAAATAATGTTCGCAATAATATGTATTTCAATTGTTTGAGAAGCACTGTAAGCAATGACGGAGTAGTTAACGATTTTTATTATGATAATGCAAGCGGAAATGTCGGATTTGAAAAAGCGGGAATGAATTATATTTTGCCTATTCTCATCTGGCTTGTATTATCGATATTGTTTATATTTATTTCTAATAAGCTTCTTAATAAACGTAAGCTTGAAAATACAGCACTTCATTCTTCAAACCTATTTGCAACGGTTTTTGTAAGCCTTGAATTTTCGGTGCTTGTTGCAACGTTCTTTATGCCGTTATTGTCTGATTTTGATGTTATTCAGTCAAGTGTGCTTGATATTTTTGCCGGCTTAATTTGCGGCATTATTGCTTATTTCGTATTTATGTCGATTTCACGCAGAAAAATCAGGCATGGAATTAAGCTTATAATTCCGGTAGGCGTGTCATCAATTGCCGTTTTGGTTATAAGTGTTATTTGTATTTCAGGTGGCTTCGGCTATTCAACATATTGCCCCGATATTAAGGATATTGACTATGCAACAATAAACAGTGAATATATAGACGCTTCGGGTGTTATGTCAACCAATCATTTTAATGACGGTTCACTTTCGGTAGGTACTGACCGACTTTATTACGGCACGTATGAGCCTTCGGGCGCATATCTCGGTAAATTCAATACAAAAGACTCAATAGATAAAATTGAGAAAATACAGAAATATTCTTTTAAAAACAGAATTGCTAAAAGAAATGAGCCATATGTTACCGTTAAAATAAAGTATTTACTCAAAAACGGAAAGGCTGTAAATCGTGAATACACTTGCACAAACAGTGACGTTTCACTTGATATTATCGAATTAACTCAAAGCAGCGAATATCAAAAAGAACTTGAATTCTTAATGTCATCAAAAAAAGACGATGAAAAATCAAGCGGCACCTTTAATTCTGAAGATGAATCCCAATCTTACTTCGCTTATTTTGCAAATGAGAATAATGTGAAAAATGCACTTAATTTCGGTGTTGCATATATAGTTTCAAACGATGCCGTCACCAAAACTAAGATTGAAAATACGCCGGCACTTCGTGATGCAATACTGAAAGATATTGAAAAAGTAGGTTACAAAAAGCTTTTAACCGGTGGCAAGGCTCCTTTGGGCGCAATCAATTTTTCGTATGATGACAGCGTTCAAAATTATGATAATATAGATTATATGAATGACGCCACATATTATATTTGGGACGATATGGTTAACACCGTTAATTATCTTAAATCTATTAATAAGTTTACGGCGTTTACCGATTTGTCAAAGTCCGGTGAGATAGAGTATGCAACCGTTACCGCTCTTGAAACAAGGCTTTCAAGCGAGTTGTCGCTTACTGCGCTTTCCACCTTTGAAAGTGATACGGCAACACCTGAAAGCTATTATGAATATCAAGGCAGCGAGCTTAAAGAGGCAGATGTGCTTAAAACTTATAACGGTAAGAAAATTACCGACAGTAAAAAAGCGCAGGAAATATTTAACCAATCGTCAATTTACTCGCTTTGCAAAAAGGACGGCTATGTTATCCTTGTGAAATTTAAAAACAATACTTATGTAACTAAGTATCTTTCAAAAGAAAAAGCACAATCGCTTTTGAAATAATTTAATAGGTTTTACCTGTCTGTTTAATTATGTTTTACCCAATTTAAACCCAAAACCCTTGAGCAATAATATGCTTATCTTAAACTCCTTTATAATTCAAACAGACGGTGAACATAAAAAAGGGACTGCCGAGTAGCTACGGCAGTCCTTTTTAGTATTCAATAAAGCGGATAAACCATTGTGTGTATAAAACGAAATTTATCTCGCTTTCTCAAAGTCTAAGCAATATTAAAAATTAAAATTATCGTATCCCCATTTGTTTATCTCGTTATATTTAACATAGGTTCTATCGCTTTTTACCGACAAATATTTTTCGCTGAGTGAACAGATACGCTTTGTCAAATCCTCATAAGCTGACTTTTCTGCCGAGCCGAAAATTGCAATTTCAAACATAGCGCATGGCTCGTCACTGCCCTTGAAATACATATCCGCCTTATCCTCAAGCTTAACCATGAGCCAAGCCTCGCTTTTGCCGGGGATAGCCGTTATTGCATTTCCGAGTTCACTCTTGAGTGCATTTTTGTCTTTAATTTCACTGTTGGTCATTACATTGATAAAAGGCATATCTTTTCTCCTTTAACCTTTTTACTTTGAAATAGTTATTCCTTTTGCTTCTCTTTGCTGTGCAAGTTCGCTTTCGATTTTGTCTTTAAAATCGCCTGTAAGGTTGTAGAAAAACATAGGAATGATGCAAACGAGAAGAGAAATAGCAGGAATAAGCGATACTATGCTGAACATTCCCTGCCTTACCGAATGTGCCATTTCAAGCGGATTGGCAGTTACGTTTGAATTGATAGCTGAAATATCGAAGTCTACTATTATATACATTAATATAATAAATGACGTGCTTATTGCATTGCCGAATTTGTTTACAAAGCTGGAAACTGCCGAGCCCATTCCCGTAAGCCTTCTGCCCGTTTTCCATTCCATATAATCAAGGCAGTCACCAATCATAGCGGAAACACAAACGTTGATTGCACCGCAGGGAATAGTAGAAAGAATTAGGCAAGGCACGCAAGCCCAGAAATGATTATATCCTATAAACCACATTGCAAAGCTGCCTGCCGCACCGATAAGTGATGAGCCGATAATTATTTGCTTATAATCAAATTTTTTGAGAAGCGGAGTGACGGCGAGCATTGTGCCCATCATTCCTACTGCCGAGGCAACGCTGAATACGGTTGAAACCGTAGAAATATTTGATTGAAGCGCACTTTCAACCTCAGCCGTGCTTAAACCCGTTAAGTCTTTTCCAATATAAAATGAATATCTTGCAACGTGAACTGCGCCTGCCTGATACATATATCTTGCCGCTGCTAATATGCCCATAAGTGCGGTAAGCATTAACGGCTTGCAGGTGAGTATAAGCTTGAGCGCCGACGGCTCGTTTTTATCCCTTTTAGGCGGGTTTGGAATAACAACTCTTTCCTTAGTTTTAAAATATACACTGACGAAAAGAAGATTGCCTATAATTGAACTTACAAGCGCCATAACTGTATATTTTGTTTTTTCAAGCTCCGTTCCCGATAAATTGAAGTTGGGAAGAACGAAGCCCAAAATCATAAATATAGCCATAGGCACCGCCGAGCCGACTCCGTTAGCCGTTCTTGCTTTGGAAATTATAGAGCCACGCTCGTCTGCATTAGGCGTTAATGCGTTTGGCAGACTCCAAAACGGAACGTCGGACGCCGTATAAATCATACCCCAAGCAATATATGTAATTGCGGCATAAATCATTTTTTTACTGTCGCTTAAATTAGGTGCATAGAAAAGCAAAAGCGTTAATATTGCAACAGGAATAGGCGTATAAAGAATATACGGCTTCATCTTACCCTTTTTCGGATTTGCTCTGTCCATTATGTAGCCCATAATCGGATCATTGATAGCATCCCAAATTCTCGCTAAAAGCATAAGAAGTAATACGAAAATCGGAGTTACCTTAAGTACATTTAAGTAAAAGTCAGAAATGTATGAGCTCATGATGGCATAAATCATACCTTGACCGAGAGCGCCTATGCAGTAGGTCATCCATTCCTTTTTCGGTACATAAAAATTCTTGTCCATAAATTTACCCCTTTTAAATTTACGTGGCAGTAGTTAATGTGCTTATATAATTATTCAATTTTGCCCGGATTTGGAAAATATCTGAATTTGACTTTTCCTATGATTTTTCCTTTTTTAACTGTTTTGTTATCCCAATACCTTGAATCCCAACTGTCATTTCTGTTATCTCCCATAACAAAATAACTGCCGAGCGGTACTGTATACGGGCCGAAATTGCCGGTCGGAATACAGTTAGTGATGAAATCCGTTCTTGCCGTGCTTTTGTTGCCGTTTTTGTCGGTTATATAGACAATTCCGTTCTTTACCTCGATAGTTTCACCCGGAAGAGCGATAATCCGCTTTGCAAAAAGCTGTGTTTCATCATCCGGATATTTGAAAATAATAATATCATACCTTTGCGGTTCGTCATTGATATATGCCAAACGGCTTGCAATTATTCTGTCGCCCTCTTGAATAGTGTTGAGCATTGAGCCTGTCGGGATAACAATATTTGCAAAAATGCAGGTTTTTAAGAATATGGCAATGATAAGCGCAACAACAATAGGAGTCATAAAAGAAATTGCTTCCCTCAGTTTTGACTTCTTTTGTTTTTCTTCGCCATTTTTTGCGATATTATTCTTTTTGCTTTTTTTATTTTTATTCTTTTCCTTTTTAGGTTTCTTGCTGTCTGCAATGCTTTTAGCATCGTCATTTTCTTTGAAAATGATATTTGCAGCGTCCGGTTGCTGTGATTGCTCCTTGATTGTCACGTTTTCTTCGTCAAGCATTTGAAGCATTTTTGTAGGACTTTTCTCTCCTATAAAATCGCTAACATCAAACATCATGGCGCCGCATTTGGGACACTCATACCATTCGCCGTTTTTAATCAGTGCATCACAGCCGCATTTTTTGCATTTTGTAATCATTTAAATAACTTCCTCTTGCCGACACCTGCGAGAATATTTTTGAGAGTGATAATCTCGTCGTAAGGCGTAGCTTTTTCAATCACATTGAAATCTTCTGCGTCGCTGTCTATCACTGTGTTGATTTTAGCCTTGGCTCTTGAATCATAGCCCGAAGCGTCAAGCTTTCTGTCAATATAAAGTTTAAGCGCCTTGCTTTTTTCTCTTACAACTGTAATTTTGTGGGCGCCGCCGCTTACGATTGAGTTTGAGCGAAGATGGCATCTTCCGCATTTTATGTTTACATATCCCTTAACGATTGAAATGTCAATGTCGTCATTATGGGCAATTTCAATATTTTCCTCACCCTTGTAGTTAAACGAAAAAGTGAAATCCGTAACAGCCTCACGATTAGGATAACGTTTATCCTCACTGCCGAATTGGAAAATCTTAATTTCAAACGGTTGAAGAGCCAAGTCAATCTTGTCGCCGTAGGAAAAACTGTCAAAGCTTTCCTTGTTTGATTGATTATAAACATTGTATCGCTTGACATCCTTTAAGCTTTCAGGACAACCCATAAGCTTGTTGAGTGTAAGGGTAAGCGATGTTTTCTCGTCTGTCGGATTTCTCAACGCAATTATTCCGTCGCCGTTATCATTCCAGCTAAAGTAACCGTAAATATTGTTTTCCTCAGGGTTTCCGCCGATGAACATTGCGTTTTGCAAAATGTCATAGTTATTCTTTTGCCATTCAATTGCCTTGGCAAGCGTGCGCCACTTTGATTTGTTCATCATATTGTAGCTTAAATGAAGTTCATTGAGCGCCTGACCTCTTGCAACGTCAAAATAAATATACTTTTCAAATTCCTCGTCGGTGTAGCTTACCTTGGCGTAAGAACCGTAGATAGGCTCGTGATTATAGATATGCTTTAGCGGCATTTGAATTGCACGTGTGTTGAGAAGATTAAAATACCTTGCGTCACGGAATGTAATTTCCTTATCCACCTGTGCCTGTTGCTCAATATTATCGGCAAAACCGATATCTGCACTGTTTTGAAGCCAAATGCTGTTTACATATTGAAGCCACCAAGGTGATGGATTCACGTAGCAGGTCATATTAATCCAAAGGCCTTTGCCGTGTTTTTTTCTAAGCTCTCTTATCTTTTTGAAAACCTCAATCCAGCAGTGCCACATTTCACTCACAAAATACATATCATATTCCCCGCCGACAGGATGGCTGTGGTTGGGATTTTTGCAAGGAGAAAGACAAAATCCGTCAAATTTCCAATAATCAATATCAAATTCCTGAGTCGATTTTAAAATGAAATCGGTTACGTTTTTGATATATGTTTTGTCTGCTACACAAATGTCCTTAGCCTCTGCATTATATGCTCCGAGACCACGCTTTTCCATTTTCTTTGCAAATAAATCAGGCCTGCCGTAACCGCCACGTGGACCGAGCCACAAGCCGAATTTAGTGCCGAGATTAGCGGTAAGCTGAGTGATATCGTAAAGTTGGTTAGGAAACTTTTTGTTAAAACTCCAAAAGCCTGATTTATAATCAACCCAGCCGTCGTCAACAACATAAGCGTCAAGCGGAGCAACGCCGTTTGAAGAAAGTCCCTTTTCAATTTCATAAAATGACTTTTCAATATTGTCTGCCGTTATGTCTTTCATAAAGTCATACCAGCTGTTATATTGGAGCCTTAAGGTTGTCGGTGCGGCAATGCTTTCAATATAGTCGTAAAATGCTTTTTGAACGTCAACGAGTAAGTCGCTTTTTGCACCGCCGACTACTGTAACCGGGCATTTGTATTCTCCGTTAATCTTCTTTCCGATATAATATTTAACTTGACCTATGCCGTAAAGTATAATGTTTTGCGTGCCGGGAAATTCACAGCCGAAGAAAAGAGTGTCAATATAAAACGGTTGACCGAGAGCGGAAAGATATCCGTTAAGTTCAGGACCTTTAATGTCGGTCGGAACGCTGAAATGAGCCTTTGAATTTGTAATTCCAATATGCTCAAGAAGAATATAATCAATCGTTTTATCTCCGGTTTGGACAAAGCTTATCTGCTTTTTCAGCGTGCTTCCGTCATCGCCGTGCCAAAATGTCATAGTTACGGTAATGCCTTGCGTTTCCTCGAATTTGAATGAAAGCTTCCCGTTTTCCTGCTTACTGTCGGCAACCTTAAGCCCTTTTGAAGAAAATTCACTTCCATCTGTAAAATGGAATAAAAATTCAACGCTGTTTCCGTCAGGAACGAAATCCTGACCTGATAAAACGTTTCTTATTTGCGAGGCGTAAAGCGTTCCCTCATGAACAACAAATTCACGTTGTAAAATTTTACTTTCAAGCCTAAACATAAATTCTTCTCCTAATTATAATTGTTCCTCAACCTCTTCAAGCGCTCTTGCAAGCTGGTCAGGGCAGGATGTGCCTTTGAAATTGCAATCAATTCCTTTTAAAGCAGAGATGATTTCCTCAGGCTTTTTGCCTTTAACAAGCGCAGCTATGCCTTGCAGATTACCGTTGCAGCCGCCTGTAAAGCTGACTGAATTAATAGTGTTTGTATTTTCGTCAATGTCAATAACGATTTGCCTTGAGCAAACGCCATGTGGTGTGTATGTAAACGTCATTATTTATATTACTCCTTTGTACTGTTGCACATAAAACTATTATACATATTTCTGTCTTTCTTTGCAACAGTTTGGCAAACTTTTTAACATTTGTATAAATTAAACAATTTTAATAAAAAAATAAGCTTATGTTAAATAATAAGTGTTGAAATATACAAAATTATATGATATATTTAATGTTGCAGAGTGAAAACTCTTAAAAAATTTTTAGTTTTACGAGGTAAATTTATGGAAAAACTTAAGGTTGGTATCATCGGTGCGGGACGTATCGGTCAGGTACACGCAAAATCAATTACATACCATATTCCGCAGGCTGAAATTGTTGCCATTTCGGATATTTATGTTGACGGCGCAAAGAAAGTAGCACAGGAACTTGGTATTCCTAATTATTATGAGGATTATCACGAGATTTTAAACAATCCTGAGATTAATGCGGTACTTATTTGCTCATCAACGGATACGCACGCAGATATCGCTGTTGAAGCGGCTAAGGCAGGTAAAAATATTTTCTGCGAAAAGCCTGTTGATTTAACAGTTGCTAAAATCAAAAAGGTTATTGAAGCTGTTGACGAGGCAGGAGTTAAGCTCCAAATCGGTTTTAACCGCCGCTATGACCATAACTTTGCAGAGATTAAAAATCTTGAAAACAAGGGCAAAATAGGCGAACTTCAGACTATCAAAATTACTTCACGTGATCCGGAGCCGCCTCCAATCTCTTACGTTAAAGTATCAGGCGGTATTTTCCTTGATATGACCGTTCATGATTTTGATATGGCACGCTTTATCGGCGGTGAGGTTGAAGAGGTTTATGCCAATGCCGCAGTTACAGTTGATCCGGCAATCGGTGAAGCCGGCGACGTTGATACTGCTCTTGTTGCTCTTAAGTTTAAGAGCGGCGCAATCGGCGTTATTGATAACTGCCGTAAAGCTGCTTACGGATATGACCAAAGGCTTGAAGTGTTCGGCAGTAAGGGTCAGGCAAGTGCCGCAAATGACACTCCTACCAACGTTTCATTTATTGACGAAACGGGTAATATGACCGATAAGCCGTTATATTTCTTCCTCGAAAGATATATGCAGTCGTTTACCGACGAGATGACAGAGTTTATTGACTGCGTGATTAATGATAAGCCGACTAAGACTACTGTTTATGACGGTCTTGAGGCTCTTCGTTTGGGTCTTGCCGCTAAGCTTTCGGTTGCTGAGCACAGACCTGTTAAACTTTCTGAAATTGAGGCATAATCTATGAAAAGAGTAAGACTTACTATGTCGCAGGCGCTTGTTAAGTTCCTCGACAATCAGTATATCGAATGTGACGGTGTTGAAACAAAGTTTGTCAGCGGTATGTTTGGCATTTTCGGCCACGGCTGTGTTGTCGGCGTTGGTCAGGCTTTGGAGCAAGGCGGTCATAATCTTAAATTTTATCAGGGTAAAAATGAGCAGAATATGGCTCTTGCCGCTGTCGCTTATGCCAAGCAGATGGACAGAAAGGCAATTATTCCCTGCGTATCTTCTATCGGCCCGGGTGCTACCAATATGGTAACCGCCTGCGGCTGTGCAACTGCTAACAGAATACCGCTGCTTGTTTTACCGGGCGACACTTTTGCATGCCGTCAGCCGGACCCTGTTTTGCAGCAGGCAGAATTTTTTGATAACTACGGCAGAACGGTAACAGATGCTTTTAAGGGCGTTTGCCATTATTTTGACAGAATACTTCGCCCTGAGCAGCTTATGACAGCGTGCATTAACGCTATGCGTGTGCTTACAGACCCTGCCGATACAGGCGCTGTTTGCCTTGCTATGCCGCAGGATGTTGAGGGTGAGGCTTATGATTATCCTGAGCATTTCCTTCAAAAGAGAGTATGGCATCTTGACAGGCGTCCTATATCTGCCGCTCAGCTTGAACGTGCAACAAGGCTTATTAAAGAGGCTAAAAAGCCTATTATTGTTTGCGGCGGCGGTGTAAGATACAGCGGTGCTGAAAATGAACTTCTTGAATTTGCAACGAAATATAATATCCCTATTGCCGAAACTCAGGCTGGCAAGGGATTAATTAAATGGGATAATCCGCTTAATGTCGGCGGTATCGGCGTAACAGGCGGTAAGGCTGCAAACGTTATCGGTCGTGATGCTGACCTTGTTATTGGTGTCGGCACTCGTTTTACCGATTTCACAACCTCATCAAAGTGGCTTTTTAATGAGGAAAGAAAGGTTTTAGGTATCAACGTTTGCCCGTTTGACGCTTATAAAATGGATGCCGAGGCTATTGTTGCCGACGCTAAAGAGGCAATTACTGCTCTTATTTCCTCTTGCGAGGGATATAAGAGTGAATATACAAACGAACTTGAAAATGCTAAGGCAGAGTGGGATAAAATCGTTGACGAATATTATTCCACAGAACTTGAGGGCGGGCTTAACCAAACTCTTGCACTCGGCATAATCAATGAATTTATGGACAATGATGCTATTGCACTTGGCTCGGCAGGCTCACTTCCGGGCGATATGCAACGTCTTTTCAGACCTAAGGACCGTGGCACTTATCATATGGAATACGGTTATTCAAATATGGGTTATGAGGTAAACGGTGCTCTCGGCGCTAAGCTTGCTAAGCCTGAAAGTGAGGTTTACACTTTCTGTGGCGACGGTTCATTCATTATGGGTCACAGCGAACTTTATACTGCTTTGCAGGAAAATCTTAAAATCAACGTTTGCCTTTTTGATAATATGGGCTGGGGATGTATTGAAAATCTCCAAAACAACCAAGGTACGGACACCTTTGGTACTGTTTTCAGAGCGAGAAATCCTGTAACCGGTATGCTCGACGGTGACGAAATTGATGTTGATTTTGCCAAAATTGCTGAGGGCTACGGCGCTAAGGCTTATACTGTTCGTACGTCTGACGAATTGCGTGAGGCATTAAAGGACGCTAAAAAGCAGACAAAGAGTTGTCTTTTTGATATCAAGGTTTTGCCTAAAACCATGACTCCGGGATTTGAGTCTTGGTGGAGAGTTGGCGTTGCCGAGGTTTCAAAGAGCGAAAGAGTTGCTAAGGCGTACGATGATATGCAAAAGCACATTAAAGAAACATTTGACTATTAATTTTGAAAGGTAATATAAATATGCTTAATCCTGATAAAGTAAAGCTTGCCATTGCTCCAATCGGTTGGACTAATGACGATATGCCTGATTTGGGCGCTGAAAATACGTTTGAACAGTGCATAAGTGAAACGGCACTTGCAGGCTTCAAGGGCTCTGAAATAGGTAACAAATATCCTAAAGACCCTGATGTTTTAAAAAAATATCTTGATATTCGTGGCTTGCAAATTTGCAACGCTTGGTTTTCTTCGTATCTTACTTCTAAGCCTTATGAGGAAACAATTGAGGCTTTCAAAGCTCATTGCGATATGCTTTATAAACTTGGCGCTAAGGTAATAGGCGCTTCTGAGCAGGGCAATTCTATTCAAGGTTGTCTTGATAAGTCAATTCTTGATGAAAAGCCTTATTATACTGACGAGCAATGGGAGATTGTTACTAAAGGCTTTAACGAAATGGGCGCTTATGCAAAATCCAAGGGTATGTTCTTTACTGTTCATCACCATATGGGTACAGGCGTTCAAACAGTTGAGGAAATTGACAAATTAATGGATATGACAGACCCTGATTTGGTTTATCTTCTTTTTGACTCAGGTCATCTTACTTTTGCGGGTATCGACCCTGTTCCTGTTTTGAAAAAATATATAAATCGTGTTAAGCACGTTCACCTTAAGGATGTAAGAATGGACGTTTATAATAATCAGGTTGTTCCTAATCACATGTCATTCCTTGATGCGGTAAGAGCAGGTGTGTTCACCGTTCCGGGCGACGGCGATGTCGATTTCAAGCCTATTTTTGATATCCTTGCCGATAATGATTACGAGGGCTGGGTTGTTGTTGAGGCTGAGCAGGACCCTGCAAAGGCTAATCCTTTTGAGTATGCAGTTAAGGCAAGAAAATATATTGCAGAAAATACAGGCCTTTAATAAATTAAATATTTCAAATCCACAATTGAATTGATATAAACAAAAAAGAGAAGCATTTACTTGCTTCTCTTTTTTTCAATTATTAGGTTTATTATTATAAAAATTACTGCGCCGAGTACACCGCCGAGTGTGTTATAAACAATGTCAGAAAACTGAAACATACCTTTAGAAAAGATAAGCTGGTTAAGTTCAATAAAAGCGGAGAAACATAAAGATGAAAGAAGGGTTCTAAGCAATGCTTTGGTACTTTTTTCTTCCCTTTCAAATTTCAAAGCCCAAAGTAATCCGAACGGAAAAAACATTGCGATATTGCCTATAACCTGATAGTCAAGCCCTGTGTATTGCGTTCTAAAAATTTTCCATCCGCCAAAAACATTACTAAGCGAATCGTAGCTGAAATCTCTTTGCAAAAGAGTTTTATATATAATTATAAAGGTGTAAATAAAAAACAATAGTTCATAAAGAAATGATTTATTATTTTTTATATAAGATAAGAATTTTGATATACTTTTTTTCAAACCATCGTTTTTAAGCGCTTTTAATATTTGTATTCCACCTAATGCAAACACAAGTGCAAAGGGGAGGCTAAAAACGGTGGTGAAAAAAATATCTTTAACCATTGATTTCATATTATTTATTAAATACCTTTTTTACAAATGCAATCAGCTTTTTGTGGAAAATTAATGCAAGCAAGGCAATTATTGCAATAATAATGTATCTAACTATATTGTATTTATATAATAAAATACAAAAAGTCATGGCGATTAAAACAATAATTGAATATATTAATATGCTTTTATCAGGAAAAATGGATTTTGAAATTTCGTTTTTCTTTAAGATGATTTTGTAAAGCATATAATGACTTATTGCAAAAATTATATATGAAAATACTGTTGTGTATCCTGCCGCGATAAATCCGAATTTAGGAATGAAAATGTAGTTGAGTAAAATATTAATCGCTGCGCCGAAAATAGATACAAACATAACATATTTTGTTTTTTCAAAATAAAACTCTACATTAACGTAAAGCGTATATATATATGTATAAAATATTGAAGCGGCAACGGGAGGAAAAATCCAAATTGCTTTTTTATATTCGCTTGCGGCAAAGATAGTGATTATTTCGGGTCCAAACATCATAAAGACACATATAGCAATTGTCATAAAAATGCAAATTGAATTTGCAATTGATTTGTTATCCTTATATCTTTTGCCTTTAATCATTTTGTATAATGATGGAATATAAGAGCTGTTAATAGCGTTAATAAAAATTGTCAAAACCGATGCCAAGTTATATGCAACACCATATATTGCCGCATCACTTGATGATGTGATTTTGTCAATCATAATTCTGTCTGATTGACCGAGCACCATTTGCGAAAGATAATGCGGAACCAGCGGAAGATTAAATTTCAAAGCAAAAATCCAATATTCCTTGTTAAAAAAGGTCTTACCCTTGACACCTTGAATAATATAAAAAATAAGTCCTACACATATTTGAACAAGCGCAAAGGAAATAATCCTTGCCTCAGCCTTATATGTGGTTGAAAGCACTGCTATTACACCTAAAACAGGGCCTGTTATTGAGAGTGCAAGTGTAACAAATACGAGTGATTTATAATGATATTCAAACCTTTGCCTTTGTGACCAAAAAAGATATGCCGGCTCAAACAGAAGCTGAATGAATATTACCAAAACAAAAAGGGTCGACAGATTGAAAAGCTTATTAAAATAATTTTGAAAGCAAATATAAATGACGAAGAAAATTATTGTGATTAAGGTTGAAAGACCTTGCATTGAGGATATAAATCTGTCTTTGTCATCCTCATATTTAGTCATTGCATTAAAGATAACACCACCTGCAAGGTTTAAGGTGACAATAATGCTTATTATTGAATACCACGAATTATAAATAGTTAAAACGCCGTATTGCTCAGTTGATAAAAGCCTTGTGAAAATAGGCATTGATATCATTGTAATGCCTTTTTGAAGAAGATTACATATTGTAAACCATAAGGCAGCTTTTATCGCCACATTTGAGTTTTTGTATTTTTGTATAATCTTGTTCATTTAGTAAGCCATGCTTTCAATTTATAATATTTTTGCATATTCTTTTGACCCATTATTCTGCGAAGTGTGCTTAAAAAACGTTTCTTTTTAGAAAACCATGTGGCGGCATAATGGTGAATGGAATACGCTTCTTTGTCAGGCTTAGTAAATACATCGCCGTCAGTCGAGTTGAAATACTTTTTTTCATAAACTGTAAATCCGTTGACAGTTTGCGTTTGACCGTTAAGAATTAAACCGTTTTCTTCAAGTATTGCCGAAACTCTGCGACCTATTGCTAAAATTTTAGCAGGGTCATCATTTATAAAATGCTCTCCGTCATAGGAGTTTAAAACTTTTTGACACAGCCAATTATTTTCCTCGGTGCATAAAATAAGACCTGTTGCAATAATCGTATCGCTTGCAAAGCCTGCAAAAGCACCGTTTTGCCTAAGCTTATCAATGCTTTTGAGCATTTCAACGTCTGTGTCAACATATATTCCTCCGTATTTTTTCAGTACGTAAAAGCGCACATAGTCAGAAACGAAAGCCCATTTACCCTCATCATAGGCTTCTTTGACGTAAGGACATATATTTATATCAAAATTATCCTCATTCCATTCAATTATTTTATAATCAGGACAATATTTTTCCCAGCTTTTGATACATCTTTTTATCAATTTACTTTTTTTATTGTGACCAAACCAACAATAATGAATGATTTTTGGAATCATTTATTCATTTTCTCCTTTGTTTGCTTCTAATATGCTGTTGTATTGCTGTGAATATCCGCAGATAAGACCTATTACCGCCATAGAGAATACGCCTATGCTTGATTTAATAATAGCCGTTCCTATGCTACTTATAAGAAGACCGATGAATATTGAAACTGTAAGTGCTTTTACCCTTTTATTTATTAGTATTTTATCAAGAGGAACAAATACGAGGAAAAGCATAACAAGGAATACAACCATTCCAATGTAGCCAAATTGACCTACAACCATTCCAAAATAACAGTCATTAAGGCAGGTGGAATTTATGAGTGATAATCCATATCTGTTTTCAAAGCCATATCTTATGTAAAGTCTTGAATAGTTTTTAGCTGCCATATCAGAGCCGTATGTCGCAAAGCCTGAGCCGAAGGGGAAATAGGTGTTGGCAGTTTTAAAGCCGTATTTTATAAGCGTAACTCTTGGTGATTCGCTGTCACGAAGATATGTATTAATTTGGAAAGTTGATGCAGCACCGCCGCCTATAATAAGAAGTGCTAATGTTCTTGCATTAAGCTTTAATGTGTTTTTCCACATTATAACAAAAATAATATAGCATACACCTATGATATACGCCACACCCTTTGTAGTTAAAATGATATTGAATATCATAAGTGCTTCGTATATCTGCTCTTGTTTTTTAGGCAACTTTGCCATTAATAAAATCAAAAAGGCACAGGCAACAATGTAGCCGTATCTGCCTTCATTCTCAAATATAAAGGAATACGGCAATATTCCGTATCTTCTGTTAGGTGTGGTCATTCCTAAATTAACGAATTGCGATATTATACCGAAAAATGTTCCTAAAACAATCGTCGCTTTGCAAACGGGAACAAGATATGAAATTACTCTTTTTTTAGTATCTCTTTCACCGACAAGCTTGTAAACAATAAATACAGTAAATATTTTTGCAAGGCACACAAGGTCAACTATGATTGGAAACCAGTTTGTAATTAATTTATTTATAAGATTTCCGCACAATGTGATGACTGAGCACACAATTAAGAGTATAAGCATGGTAAGGTCAATACCCTTGATACCCTTTTTGAATGAAAAGTATAATGTGTATAAAATGCATATAATACATAAGATTTCATCGGAATATGCAAAAAAGGACAAGCCTAATTTCTTTTCAGCAAACAAACTGAAGGGTAATAATACTATAAAAAACGCAAAAATCAATTCACGCAAGGATAGTTTAAATGTTAATTTCGGTGCCATCGGTTATTATTTCTCCACTATCATTCAAAAGATTTTCTAAGCTGTTTACATGCGTCAATAAAAATGCCGACGTCAACGCTGTAACTTAAATATTGAACGCCGATTTCTTTCCACATTTTCAAGTCCTGTGGTGTGTCAACAAATGTGCCGACTACCTTGCCTTTTGCCTTTGCACGTTCAACGATATCCTTCATAGCGTTTACAACAACAGGGTTATTAACCTGACCGGGAATGCCAAGTGACTGCGAAAGGTCGTAAGGTCCGATAAATAAGATATCAACGCCCTCGACGTCGAGTATTTCGTCAAGGTTTTCAATCGCTTTAATTCCCTCAAGCTGAAGAATGATGAGCACATCCTTTGAACTTTCAAAAAACTTGTATCTGTCGCAATTTGAATAGTCAGCCGCTCTTACGAATCTGCAAACACCCCTCATTCCGTAAGGGTAGAATTTAGCAAATTTAACCACGTTTTTCGCTTCTTCGGCATTGTTTATCTGCGGCATCTGTATGCCGTAAGCACCTATGTCAAGCGCTTTGCCGATTGTGTTTTCGCCCCTGTCTTTAAGTCTTATAATAGGAACAGTATTTCTTGCCTCAGCCGCACGAATATTGTTTTGCTGATTTTCAATTGTAACAGGTCCGTGCTCCATATCAAGTATAACATAGTCAAAGCCGGCAAGACCGACCGCTTCAACAAACATAGGGTCGCTTGTTTTCATAAAAGGACCGTATACAAATTCGTTGTTATTTAGCTTATCTCTGAAAATTCTTAAAGTTTCTTTCATAATTATTCCTCGATTTTATAAAGACTGTTGTAAATTGCATCTGCAATTTGGAAGTCCTCTTTTTCGTCAATGTCCACCGCTTCGATTTCGTTCACTTCAACTATATACGGCTTTTCACCGATGCGTCTGTTGAGGAAAGTGATTACGCTTGAATTGTAAATATAAAATCCGCTTGTTTCCTCATAAAGCGGCTCTAAATCCTGCGTTCTCGGAATATTGTCAAGTTCATAGTTAAACGGCTTGCCGTCTTTCCATAAGAAGTCTTGAAGCTTCTTTGCCGCAAAGGAGGAATCGTATTCACCGCTTAAAACAGCATCAAGCCCTTTTTCAATCGATTCCTTAGATATAAACGGCGCCGTAGTGTGCGTCATAACATAAACGTCGGCGGGCACGTCCTTTGCAAATGCCTTTAAAACTTCGTTCATTTTAGTGGTATTTTGGTCTAAACTCTCGCTTCTTTTAAGATATTTTACACCGCTTGGTATGTATTTTTTTATTTCTTCATTGCTGCAATATACATATACCTCGTCAATTTTTTCTATTTTTAACAGCGTCGAAAGAATATAATAGCAAAGCGGTTTGCCGTTTGTAAACGCTTTCGTGTTTTTCTGCGGCAATCTCTGATTATTAAGCTTCATAGGTACTATTGCAACAATTTTTTTCATATCTTTTTCCTTTTTGGTCTTTATTTTGATAAAATTTCATCTAAATCTACTCTTTCAAATGTTTCAAGTTCACCGCCACGTGTAGCGTTGTATATTTTTATACCATGACTGTCGGCATAGTCTTTTGCACATTTGTAGCCGACTCTCATTCTTATAGGATTTGACGCAGCGTTTTTGTCAACAAAGCCGCTATCAACCACATGGCTTTTTGAACCCTTAGGATAACTGCAATCGCAACCTAAAAGATAAATTTCCTTAAAGCCCATATATACGGCAATTTCAATAAGCGAATATGTTATTGAATAGCCGTCATAAACAATTTCATAAGCATTGTCGCTGAATTTGGCATTGTATTCGCCGAATTTGACGTCAAAATAATGATAGTCGCTATTATAGGGGAAGAGTATAAAATCATTCGGTACATCATAGTACTTCTTGATAACGTCGGCACAAAAAGCAGTCTTAAATTTTGTGCTTTTTATCACATCCTGCATGGCGCCGTAGACAAATTTGTCCTGTATTCCGTAAAAATCAGGTCTAAAATCCGTTTTGTCAAAAAGCTTGATTATTGAATTAACGCCAAAGGTATATTCATCTTTTAATTTTTCAAGATCGTCAATTGTGAGTGATGGACCTGTTGCAATTATAAAGCAACGCTCACCGTTATATTTATTTTCAAATTCCTTAAGCCTTGAAAACTGCCGGTCATCAAAGCCGTTTGCTCGTTTTTTTGCGTTTTCTTCAAGTTCTTTTTGCGATTTTCTTGTTCTCATTCTCCAATAACCGAGTCTGAAATTTTCATAAAGAGGATTACCCTCAAATATTTTTAAGATTTTGTCCTTTGCGTTCATCAAATAAGTCCTTTAACCTTTAAAAACTGCTCTGCCTTATATTCTGTCGGCAGGTATTTTCTGTAATTGATACAGTTATTTATATATTCATCACTTGCTGCAAGTTTTCTTAAATCGTTTTCATTCCAATTATTGTTTACTATCCCTAATTTTTCAGCTTTAATATAGCTTGCATTGTAGGGAATGTCGGTAGTGATAACAGGTGTTGCAAGCGCAATGGATTCGACAACTGACACCATATTGTTGTCTTTCTCGGTGTAAACAAGCATAGCAATTGATTTTTTCAGTATTTCAATAAGCTTGTTGTGGCCGAGCTTGCCTGTAAAAATAATATTTTTATCAGCACCAAGCTTTTTTGAAAGCGCTTTTAGGTTTTCTTCTTCCTCGCCGTCACCCATTATGTAAAGCTTTGCGGTGTTATCATATTTATTTAAGTATTTTGCAAAGGCTTCAATCGATTTTTCAATATGCTTTCTTGAAATTAATTGAGAACTTATAGCAAATTGATTGTCCTTTTCTCTGCAAGGGGTGAACTTTTCAATATTAACGCCGTGGTCGATAATCGTATCTGATACATTTTTGCAGTATTTTGAAATAAATTCCCTTGCCTGAACGCTTCTTGCAACAATAAGCGCTTTTTTAAATCCTATTTTTGCAACAATGCCATACCAAAATTTGGAAGCAAGCCCATGAAAAATACGATTATGCTTACCAAGTTCTTGCCAAACAATTAGATTTTTTGGAGTGCAAAGCGCTAATTTAAGAGAATTGAGTGAAAATACTTCGCTCGTGATTATTAAATCAAAATCGCCTGATTTTGCGATTTTCTTAACTTCCGGGCAGTAGGGGAGAGTGTTCGGCGGAAAAATTTTCGTGCACCTCGTTTTCATCCAAATAATATTAAAAGGATAGCTCTCGTTCTCGCTTGGCTTATATAAATCAGATGCGGCAAGCGTAACGTCGCACCCTTTTTTCTTAAAAGCTAAGCACAAATCGTAAATCATCGTGTCCTTAATTGTATTAACTTTTTTAATATTTCTGTTCTCGTTGGTATAAAGAATAGGGTTTACAATTAATACTTTCATATTTCACCAAAAAAATTTATTTAAGTTGAGCCATAATATCGGCGTCTACGATTTCTTCTCCGGTTTTGCTTTTAAGCTGTTCTCTCGATTTTTCCGAAAGGCCGTCATTAATTTGAGCGTTCATATCGCAGGTCGAAAGTTTGTCAAGCTCAGCCTTTGTAACCTTGCCGTCACGGTAGTCACGGCAAATTTTGTTTTCATACATTGAATATTTGTTTTCTTTAAAAAATCTAAGGAATTTGTGCTTAATAACCCAAGCGGCAGGAACCCAAATATACTTGTGCATTGCAGGTGAAACCGAGCCTATCATCCAGCACTGCCTGTCGCAATGGCGCACTTTTTCTCTGACTCTGTCCGCCTGCTCACTGTTCCAAAGAGTGTCCCAATCCGTTTCGTTAAGATTGCCCATAACCTCTTTTTCCTTAGTTCCGTTGCAGGGCATAACATCGCCGTAAGGGTCAATGAAAAAGGTATCAAATGCCATATCGCACGGCAAAAGCCTTTTTTGACCGTATATGTAATTGATTAAGCCGTGGTTGAAATATGCTCTAAACCATTTCTTAGGCGAATTTGATTTCAAAAGCTCGTTAATAAGCCCCTCAAATTCCTTTGCAACCATCGGTCTGTCTTTAATAATGTTTTTAGCCTCAACAAAATAAAATGAATTGTGAAGTGATGCTGTTGCAAATTCCATATTCATCTTGTCGCTTAATTTATAAAGTTCAACAAGGTCCTTTGCATTTTCGTCCTGAACAGTCATACCGAATCCGACGTCAGGGTGATTCATTTCAACAAGCTTTTTAAGCGTTGTGTAGCCCTTGTTAAATCCGTCTTCAAGACCACGGATTTTATTGTTCGTTTCTTCCAAGCCCTCAATCGAAATACGAATACCTACGTTTGGAAATTCCTCGCAAAGCTTGATTATTCTGTCGGTAAAAAAGCCGTTTGTTGATATAACGATGCGATCGCTCTTTTTGTAAAGCTCACGAACTATATCAGCCAAATCCTCTCTTATAAACGGCTCTCCGCCCGTAATATTGGTAAAATACATTTGCGGCAGCTTCTTTATTGTCTCAACCGTCAGCTCCTCCTCAGGCTTTGACGGCTTTTTATATCTGTTACACATATTGCACCTTGCGTTGCAACGATATGTAACTATTACTGTTCCGTTAAGTTTTTTCATAATGAATATCCCATCATCTGTTTTTTATTATTTTGGCAGGTACTCCGCCGACTATTGTATAGTTCGGCACATCACGGTTTACAACCGCACCGGCTGCAATAACACATCCGTTACCGATTTTAACACCGTCAAGTATTGTTGCATTTGCACCTATCCAGCAGTCTTTTCCAATTTCAATACCTTTGCGTGTTGCGCCTTGTAAATATACAGGTGTGCTTTTATCTTCAAAAATATGGTTTTCGGAAAATAGGCTTACACCGGGGCCGAATATTGTTGAATCTCCGATTTTTACGTTTCCTCTGACTGATATAAAAGCATTTGCTGAAATACCTACATTATCGCCGATAACAAGGCTTTCACCAAGTTCCCTGATAACACCGGTACATTCAATAATACTGTTTTGACCGAGCGAAAAGTTATTTCCTATTTTTATTCCGCCCTTGCAAAGTGCATTTATTGTGCAATTATCATTTATTGTTAAACCGGAGCCGCACTCGATATGACTTTTTGATTTAATACATACTTTTTTCCCGACAAATGAAATTTTACCACTTTTTTTAAATCCTATTGTTGCAAAAAAACCTCGAATGAGCATAAAAAATCTTGTGAATACAATTGATAATAAATCGTTATCAGTGATATTTTCATCAATTATATATTCACGATGTTTAATTTTGCTTATGATTTTCGATACTAACTTAACCATTGTGCTTTATACATTCCTCATATATTTTTAAAAGTTTTTCGGTGTAGTTTTCGATAGTGTTGTTGCTTGAATTGATTGCATTCTTACTCATTTTGCTTATTATTTCATCATTTTCCCAAAGATAAGAAATCTTTTCTTTTAAATCTTCTTTATCATCATGTTTAAATATTAATCCGGTATAATTATCAATAATTAGTTCAGGTATTCCTCCTAAATTCGAACCTATTACCGGAGTAGCAAGCGATAGTGACTCAATTATAGTCATAGGGCAATTTTCATACCATTCAGACGGACAAATCGAAAAAGAAGCATTTGCAATGTATCTTTTCAATTCATCACCGCTTTTTCTTCCGGCAAGTTCCAAATTGTCGATTGATTTGCAATAATCTTCAAGCGGACCGTCACCGACAAAAATAAATTTGATATGCGGTAATTCTTTAATGACATCTACAAGGATTTTAATTCCTTTTTCAATACTGATTCTGCCGAAGTACAATACATATTTTTCATTGGTTTGTAAGGTGTAATCTTTATTATTTTTTTCAATGAAATTATGAAGCACAGTTAATCTGCTTTCTTCAATTCCGCCTTTTGCAATTGTTTCTTTCATATAATTACTCGGGCAAATGTATTTGTCTACTAAGTTATATGTGTTTTTTTTATGATATATATAAGATTCTGCCGAAGCTAAAAGGCTTTGAATTGCAGAATTATGAATACATTTATTTTTTACGCAATTAAAATAATTGCCGCCTAAACATGCATCGCAATTTTCGTTTTTTTGTTCAATATACATTCTGTGATTTGGGCAAGCAATTTGGCAGTCATGTACAGTTTCAACAAGAGCAATGTTTTTTCCCTTAACTGCATAAATAATGCTTGGAGTGAGCTGAAAATTGAAGTTGTTAAGATGAACAACTTCAGGTTCAAATTTGTCAAGAAGCTTTTTCATCTTGTTCCTTGCTTCCCTTGAATAAACGGTTTTAAGGGAAAGCTTCAGCTTTTTTAATGCCGAACTGTTATGAAAATCCATGGCTTCGGTATAAAGGTCAAGGCTGTTTGAAACAATCCTGCCCTCATGCTCCATACCGAAATATTCAACCTCGTGGCCTATTGATTTAAGGTAAGCGCCGAGCTTGAACATATATGTTTCCGAACCGCCGTTAGGGTAGAGAAACTTATTTACCATCAAAATTTTCATATCTGCCTCTCCGAGTTACTTTTTGTATAGTGATAATGTTTTTTCGGTTATATCGTCCCAATTATATTTTTTGCAAATATAGTCCTGAGCCTTTTCCTTGTATTCTTTTACAATATTTTCATTTTCAAGAAGAAAGCGTAATTTATTTTCCAAATCTTCTTTATCGCTTTTTTTGAAATAAACTGCATTTTCCTCGCAAACTTCGGTACATTCCGCAATGTCGGAAGTAAGGCAACAATTTGAATAGCTCATTGCCTCTAAAAGGCTTAGCGGCATACCCTCAAGGTCGCTCGGCAAAACGTAAATATAAGCATTTGAATAAAGCTCTTCAAGCACTTCACCTTGAACAAAATCGGTAAAGATAATATCATCTCTGCCGTTTGCACATTCCTTGACCTCGTTAAAATAATCGCTTGTGTGGCTGGCACCGCCTGCAATGACAAGCTTTTTATCCGTTTCAAGATTTTTATATGCTTCAATCAAAAGCTTAACCTGCTTTTCCGGCACTATCCTGCCGAGGAATAATATGTAGTCGTTCTTTTTTAATCCGTATTTTTTATTTATTTCGTTATCATTTTTGATTACAGGTCTTTCAACTCCGTTTGGAATAAAAACCGTATCTCTGCCGTACTTTTCTTTAAAATAGTTTTGAACATTCTTTGAAAGAACTATAATTTCATCTGCATATTTTGCGGCGTTTCTTTCTCCGTATTTTAAAAATCTTGTTGCGAAACCGCCCCATTTAGCTCTTTGCCAATCAAGCCCGTGAATTGTAACAACAACTCTTTTGCCGAAAAGCTTTGGCAAAAACGACATCGAGGCAGGACCTTCTGCATGGATATGAACAACGTCACATCTTGAAAAGCTTACCCTTATCGCAGACAGAAAACTATAAACTATTGCATTTAGTTTGCTGTTTTGAAAGGTAAAAACAGTTTTAATCTTGACATTTTTTAAGTTAATGCAGTCGTTATCAACATCAAATTTGCTGCCCGATACGTGGTGACCTTTTCTGTTATAAACAATAACGTCATTGCCGAGTGCCGCTTCTCTTTTTGCAAGTTCTTCTACAACTATTTCAACACCGCCCTCTCTTGACGGTATTCTTTTGTGACCGAACATAGCAATTTTCATAATAAAACCTTACTCTTGTTAATTTATAATCTATTCTGCGCCCTTGTGGGTGAGCACAACGCCGACTGTTTTAAACAGAATTTGAATATCAAGAAACGGCGACCACTCGTCGATATATTCACAGTCGAGTTTAACAACCTCTTCAAAATCCTGAATGTCGCTTCTGCCTGATACCTGCCATTTGCCTGTAATGCCGGGCTTCATTGAAAGCCTGCGCTTGTGGTGGCTCTCATATTTTTCAAACTCGTCAACCGTAGGCGGTCTTGTTCCCACAAGGCTCATATCGCCCTTTAAAACGTTCCAAAACTGCGGCAATTCATCAATGCTTGTTTTTCTTATGAATTTGCCGACTTTAGTAATTCTCGGGTCATTGTCCATTTTAAACATATGACCGTCCATCTTGTTTTGCTCCATCAATGCTTTTTTGCGCTCTTCTGCGTCTTGATACATTGAACGAAGCTTATATATATTAAATATACGTCCGTTTTTGCCGACTCTTTGCTGCTTGAAAATCAGCGGACCCGGTGATTCTATTTTAAGCGGAATTGCAACAATTAAAATAATAGGAAGCGACAAAACAGTTCCTACTATTCCGCCGATTATGTCAACAAATCTTTTTAAAGCAAGTTTGCCGGGGCTTATAACCGTAGGTGCAAACTGCGCCATAGGATAGTCGCTTTCAATTACACAGTTTAAATTATTATATTTACTTTCGGTAACAATTTTTTCAAGCGACGGGATATTTACATTAACCGTAATACCCATATCCTCAAGTTCTTCAATAATTTCGTTATATTCGGGCAGCATATCCATTGACTCAACATTGATATAAGCCTCATCAAGGGATGCAGTCCTTATCCAGCCGATAATGCTGTCAGCATTGGCAACAACGGGAACACCGTCGATATCAAAAATGCTCTTACCGTTTTTAAGAACAAAACCGTTTTCGTTAAAATCGGTGTCTATCAGTGCAACTGCGATAACATTGTTGGTCCAATTTTCTTTAAGCTTAGGTATAAATTCACACGCTCTTCCATAGTTGGAAATTACACCTACTCTTGTTGCAAATTTACTTTTTGAAATTTTCTTTATCATATAATGCTTAAAAACATATCTTCCCAAAAGAGAAAATGCAATGTAAAAAGCAAATGATGATAAAAACAGATAACGTGAGTCAATAATTGGGTTTTTAGTCAAAATCAGCATTACGCTGAATAAGGCGTATGTAAGAAAACAGTTTTTCAGCGTTGATATAAGCTCAAATTCTCTGTTTCTGACGGAAAAATTAATCTCAACCGAGAAGTATAGAAATACTATGATTGCCGAAAGGAGCAAAACAATAGTATATTCAACCTTGTCGTTTCGCTCATAGTTCTGAATTCTCGGAATAATTAATCCGAAAATCAAGAAAGCGACGGCATGTGATGCTAAAAGAGATATTAAATTTATAATGAATTCTACGCCGCTTTGAAAGCGCTTTTGCTGATTCACAAAAATACACCCTGTCTTGTTTGATTTTTAACGGTAGTTGTAATGATAATTGTAGTTGTAGCCGTATTTTGATTTGTATTTGTAGCCACGATACTTTCCGTAGCTGTAATATTTCATCCCGTTTGACTCTGTAGCGTCGTTTAATACGAAGCCGACTATGTTGGCACCGAGAGAGGTGAGAGAGTCAACTGCTTTTTTCGTGCTTTGTGTATCGGAAATGCCTGCTTTGACAATCATTATGTAGCCGGTACTCTTTGTCGCAAAAGCGGTCGGGTCCGTTACAAGATTGACGGGCGGTGTGTCAATAAATACGCAATCGTAATGTTGCTTAACAAACGCCAAAAGCTTATCCGTTCTTTCACTTGATAAAAGCTCTGACGGGTTTGGCGGAATTTTGCCTGCCGTAAGAACAGAAAGATTTTCAATATCTGTTTTCGATACGGTGATGTTGTCGGTAAGGCCTGCCAAAATCTCCGAAAGTCCGTTTTTTACAGGAATGGAAAATAATCTGTGAACGGTCGGGTTTCTCATATCTGCGTCAATAAGAAGTGTTTTCTTTCCCATTTGAGCAAAAGATACTGCCATATTAACACTGTTAATTGATTTACCGTTGTTGGCAGTAGGACTTGTTACGATGAATACAGGGCATTCATCGCCCTTTTGCGAGAAAAGGAGGTTTGTACGAATTGAACTGTAAGCCTCTTTAACAATAAACGGGGAAGAGGAGGAAAGAATTTTTTTCTGGTCCTCTCTTGAAAAGTGCATATTCTTGCTTTCGTTGTTTTTCTTTTTTGAAAGTGCCATTTTTTATTCTCCCTTCTTTCCTGAAATCTGATTTGCAACGTCCTCCATAGTGGCGCCGTTGTGCAACGACTTCTTTTCGTCAACAGGTAAAAGGCGAGGAACGGTGCCGAGAACGGGAATATCAAAATCTCTTGTCAAATCGCTTTCCGACATAATTCTTGTATCAAATAATTCTTTGATAAAGAATACTGCGAATGCCGCAACAAATGCAACAGCAAAGCCGATAAGCACATTCTTTTTAAGATTTGGCGACGACGGCTTGCTCGGTGCAGAAGCATAGTCGATAACCTCAACTCCGCCGACTTTAAGAACTCTTACAATTTCATCAGGTGCAAGCTCGGCAATAATGTTTGCAACATCAGCCGAGAACTGATTGTTTTCGGTTGTTACATTTACCTGAAAAGCAAGAGTAGACTCAACCTGAGAGGTGGAGATCATTTTTGAAAGCTGAGTTGCCGTTGTGCCGTCTGCAAGCTTGTCTGCAACCTTGTTTAAAAACGTGCGGCTGTTTACAACGAACATATATGTATTAACAAGTCTTTCCGAAGCATCAAGGTCACTTGACGTTATTGTTCCTGTTGAGCCGACAAGGTTGTCGTTATTGTTGTTTACATAAAAACTTACACCTGCCGTGTATTTCGGCTTGATAAGCAAATTTGTAACGCAGCCTGAAAGTGCTGCTCCGATAAATGAAATAATAAGTATTATTGCTGCTTTTTTTCTGAGCATCATAAATACTTTTCTTAAATCAATTTCAATTTCTCTGTTTTCTTCCATAGGTACCTCCGATTAATTAGTCCTATAATTATAATTAAATATATAAATATATTATAACAGTATATACCATATATGTCAAACTAAATACTAACCAAAAAACAGAACGTTTTTTTATATATTATCACAATAAAAAGGCGACCTTTTTTCAAGGCCGCCTTTGTTGAAATTAATTATAACTCGTAGTCAATAGCAACGCTTGTTTCGGCAACCGAATGCATATGCTTTTTTACCACGGAGCAATGATATTCGTTATTTTGATATTCCTCAAGTGCATTTCTGTCATCAAGCTTAACCTGCAAAATGATGTCGTATGACCTTTGCGAGTGAAGAAAATCAACGCCGACCTCAATCCCACGAAGAAGCGGGACATTACCCTCCATTGATTTCAAAATATTTGCCGCCTTTTCACATTCCTCCAAGCTGTTGTCCTTAAGCTTGAAGCATACAATATGCTTAATCATAGTTGTTCTCCTTTAAATAAAATAGTTCTTTTTGTCGAAAGACAAATAAAAAATGAAGCCGACGTACGAGTCGGCTTCAAAATAAACTTATTTAGCGATATCCGAAGCACGTGATTCTCTGATAATATTAACCTTAATCTGTCCCGGATATTCCATTTCGCTTTCGATTTTTTTGGCGATTTCATGAGCAATATATGGCATTTTTTCGTCGTTGATAACGTCAGGCTTAACCATAACTCTTACTTCACGACCTGCCTGAATTGCATACGCTCTTTCAACACCGTCGAAGCTGGTGGAAATCTCTTCAAGCTGCTCTAAGCGCTTGATGTAATTTTCAATATTTTCTCTTCTTGCACCCGGCCTTGCCGCACTTACTGCATCTGCTGCCTGAACAAGACATGCAACAATAGTTTTACACTCAATCTCACCGTGGTGAGCTGCGATTGCGTGAACGATAGCGTCGCTTTCCTTGTATTTCTTAGCCCATTCAACACCTAATGCGATGTGAGAGCCTTCCATTTCGTGGTCAAGTGCCTTGCCGATATCGTGCAAAAGACCTGCTCTTCTTGCCTGCTTTTCATCTGCGCCTAATTCGGCAGCCATAAGACCTGCGATATATGAAACCTCAAGCGAATGCTTTAATACACTTTGACCGTATGATGTACGATATTTAAGCTTGCCTAAAAGCTTTACAAGCTCAGGGTGAATTTGACCGCAATTAGCTGAAAGAACTGCTTTTTCGCCCTCTGTTTTAATTGTTTGATTAACCTCACGAGTAGCTTTATCAAAGCATTCTTCAATCTTTGTCGGATGGATTCTTCCGTCTTGAATAAGATGCTCAAGTGTGAGCCTTGCAATCTCACGTCTGACAGGGTCAAACGAACTGATTGTAATAGCTTCAGGCGTGTCGTCAATGATCAATTCAACACCTGTAATTGTTTCGATAGAACGGATATTTCTACCCTCTCTTCCGATAATTCTGCCTTTCATTTCGTCATTTGGAAGAGCAACAACCGAAACAGTTGTTTCAGCTGTGTGGTCAGCCGCACAACGTTGAATTGCAGTTGAGATGATTTCCTTGGCCAAAACATCACTTTGGTCCTTAATCATCTGCTCGTTTTCAAGAATACGCTTGCTTTTTTCAGTGTCAAGTTCCTCATTAAGGTTGGCAAGGAGCTGGTCCTTCGCCTGCTCTTGAGTAAGACCTGAAATGCGCTCGAGCATATCAAACTGGCTTTTCTTGATGCCGTCGATTTCGAGTAGCTTGTCGTCAAGCTGCTTTTGCTTAACGCTGATATTTTCATTTTTCTTTTCAAGGGAATCTGCTCTTTTATCAAGATATTCTTCTCTTTGATTTAAGCGGTTCTCTTGCTTTTGAACCTCTGTTCTTCTTTCACGAATTTCCTTATCGGCATCGTGACGAAGCTTGTGTATTTCATCCTTTGCTTCAACAAGCCTGGCTTTTTTAGTAGCCTCTGCCTCATTTAAAGCATTATTTATAATTTTGGTTGCCTGCTGAGTTGCAGAACCGATTTCTTTTTCACTTGTTTTTCTGCGATGCTCACCGCCAAACACGAAACCGATAACACCAAAAATCAATGCACATAAAACACCGACAATAATCGGCACAATTACACTACTCATTATCAAACAGCACCTCCTTCTTCATTAATTTTTAATTTCTTAAATTTTTTTAATCTCGAAATTTTACCATCAGAAAAGGTACAGTTTATAATGCAAATTTTACTAAAAGTCATACAAAATTCAATAACAATATGTAAAACTTATCTAATAATATACACCTATATCTTGTATATGTCAAGTGTTTTTAAATGCATAAAAATATATGTAGCTTTGCAAATTCATCAATAAAAATCATCAAAAGTGTTTATTTAAGCTAAATTATGTAAAAATATCTGTTGACAATATTTTTTTTTGGTGTTAAAATGAGGTCAAATCGATGAGAAGGACACGATTTACTTTTAACCTTTTCTCAGAGAGCGCACGTTGGGTGGAAGTGTGCAAAAGGCAAAGTGAATTACCACCTTTGAGTACCTTTAATGCAGGTCGGGCGCTCCCGTTACAGAGTAGATGAGCGGCGCAGTTTTGTTTGTTTTAATGTTATTGCGCAATTCAGGTGGAACAGTGGATTATTAATTCACCCTGATTAATTTCAGGGTGAATTTTTTATTTATGGAGGGAATAACAATGATTATTAAATTAAAAGACGGTTCAATTAAGGAATATGATTCACCTACTACAGCAGCTGAAATAACCAAAGATATTTCAATGGGGCTTTACAGAAATGCTTGTTGCGTTCTTGTTGACGGTAAGGTTAAGGATTTAAGAACTGTTATTGACAGCGACTGCTCTTTTGAAGTTCTTACATTTGATGATGAGGACGGGAAAAAGGCATTTAACCACACCGCATCTCACGTTATGGCTCAGGCAGTTAAAAGGCTTTATCCAAATGCCAAGCTTACTATCGGTCCTTCTATTGAAAACGGATTTTATTACGATTTTGACATAGATACTCATTTCACTCAGGATGACCTTGATAAAATAGAAAAAGAAATGAAGGCTATTATTAAGGAAAATTATCCTATTGAAAAATTTGAACTTCCTGCTGACGAGGCTGTTAAACTTATGGAAGAAAAGAATGAGCCTTACAAGATTGAACTTATTAAGGAACACGCTGCTAAAGGCGAGCATATCAGCTTTTATAAGCAAGGCGAGTTTACGGAGCTTTGTGCAGGTCCTCATCTTATGGAAATGAAGGTTATTAAGGCATTTAAGCTTACTAACTGCACAGGTGCTTATTGGAGAGGCGATGCTGATAATAAGATGCTTTGCCGTGTTTACGGTATCGCATTTCCTAAGGCTTCAATGCTTGAAGATTATCTTAATATGCTTGAAGAGGCTAAAAAGCGTGACCATAACAAACTCGGCAGAGAACTTGAGCTTTTCACAACTGTTGATTATATCGGTCAGGGCTTGCCTATCCTTTTGCCAAAGGGTACTAAGATTATTCAAATCCTTCAAAGATTTGTTGAGGATGAGGAGGAAAGACGTGGCTGGCAGCTTACAAAAACTCCTCTTATGGCAAAGAGCGATTTATATAAAATTTCAGGTCACTGGGACCATTATAAAGAGGGTATGTTCGTTTTAGGCGACGAGGAAAAGGATAAGGAAGTATTTGCTCTTCGCCCTATGACTTGTCCGTTCCAATATCAGGCTTATCTTAATAAGGCTCGTTCTTATCGTGATTTGCCGCTTAGATATAACGAAACCTCAACTCTTTTCCGTAACGAGGCTTCAGGTGAAATGCACGGTCTTATCCGTGTTCGTCAGTTTACTATTTCAGAGGGACATTTAATGTGTACTCCTGATCAGCTTGAAGACGAATTCAGAAGTTGCCTTGAACTTGCAACGTTTATGCTTAAAACTCTCGGTCTTTATGAAGATGCTTCATTCCGTTTCTCGAAATGGGACCCTAACGACCGTGAAAAGTATATCGGCACTGAGGAACAGTGGGACGAGGCTCAGTCTAAGATGGAAAATATTCTTGATGACCTTGGTATTGATTATAAAGTCGGTATAGGTGAAGCCGCTTTCTACGGTCCTAAGCTTGATATTCAAATCAGAAATGTTTACGGCAAGGAAGATACTCTTATTACTATTCAAATTGACCAGATGCTTGCCGAGAAGTTTGGTATGGAATATGTTGATAAGGACGGCACAAAGAAAAATCCTTATATTATTCACAGAACATCAATCGGTTGTTACGAGCGTACTCTTGCCTATCTTATTGAAAAGTATGCAGGTGCATTCCCGACTTGGCTTGCTCCTGTTCAGGTTAAGCTTCTTCCTATCGCAGACCGTCACCTTGATTATCTTTATGATGTTAAAAAGGCTCTTGAGGCTAAGGGAATTCGCTGTGAAATTGATGACAGAAGCGAGAAAATCGGCTTCAAGATTCGTCAGGCTCAGCTTGAAAAGGTACCTTATATGCTCCTTGCAGGCGATAAGGATATTGAAAATAATACTGTATCGCTTCGTACACGTTCAGGCGGAGATAAGGGTGCAATGTCACTTGATGAATTTGTTGACAAGCTTCTTAAAGAAGTTGACGATAAATCACTTGAATTAACAATGTAAAAAACAGAGGCGAACATCGTTCGCCTCTTATTATTTTGGGAAGTGGCACTATGCAAAGTATTGATGATGCACTTGAAAAATTGTCTAAATCCAAATTTCGTTCTTCTTTTCATCTAAAAGCAAAGGATATTGCTTATATAGACGAAAAGGGAATGGATACCGTGCGCCGTCACGCAGAAGATTTTATTGAAAAAAAGCTTGCACCGGCATATCCTGAAAACGACGGTAAGCAAACCCCGATGAAAAATCATCCCGTCTTTATTGCCCAGCACGCTTGCGCCTGCTGTTGCAGGGGTTGCCTTGAAAAATGGTATAAAGTACCAAAGGGGAGAGAGCTTACAAAAGCACAGCAGGAAAAAATAGTCAATCTTTTAATGGCTTGGATACAAACAGAATATAATAATTATAAAAGGAAGTAAAAACAGTTATATCTGCTAAGCAAAGTATAAAAATACTATTTTCTTGTTCAAAAATTAAAGTATTAAGACAAAACGGTGTTTTATTTGTTATACTCCGTATTTTATGATATAATGATTAAAAATATATAATATTTGGTGATTGTTATGACTCAAAAGCAAAGAATGGAACAGGGGCTGATTTATGACCCTACTGCTGATGAAATAATGAACGAGCAGACAGGCGTGGCGCAGTATTTGAAAGAATATAACTCGCTCGGCTTGGGCGATGAAAAGAGGATTGAGGAACTTCTCCGTCTTATGCTTGCCGAATGTGGAGAAAATTGCTATCTCCAACCGCCGTTTTATGCAAATTGGGGCGGTGCTCATCTTCATTTAGGCAATAATGTTTATGCTAATTTTAACTTGACTGCTGTTGATGACGGGCATATTTATATCGGAGATTGCACTATGATAGGGCCGAATGTTACTATTGCAACGGCAGGCCATCCGATTTTGCCGTCACTTAGGGAAAAGGCGTATCAGTTTAATCTCGATGTTCATATCGGCAAAAACGTTTGGATAGGCGCAGGAGCGGTTATTTTGCCCGGTGTATCGATAGGTGATAATTCAGTTATCGGTGCAGGCGCAATTGTGACTAAGGATATACCTTCAAATGTTGTTGCAGTCGGTAATCCTTGCCGTGTTTTGCGTGAAATAAACGACCGAGATAAGGAATACTATTATAAAAACAGAAAAATTGATATAGAATAAAACAGAGCCGTCCCAATTCTCGACGGCTCTGTTTCGTTATCTTGAATTAATATTTATTTAATGATATAATAAAGTAACGGTAAAGTTTTATCTTTTTTTGAGTAGAATATTATAATGAAAATATCAATAACAAAGGAAAACAAAGAGAATAAAAAAGGTACCAAAGTAGTAAAAATTATTTTATGTATTTTGTTTATGTTGGGAGTTATGTTTACTATTTTTACTCAATGGAGTAATTTTACGTATGGTCCGGTTTCCGGCGACCAAATGTTGATTAATTTGACTTCTCCAACTGACGGTACAGACAGCGGAATTTATGTAAGTGCATTGACAAAAGCGCTTTTGCCTTCAGTAATAATAACAATATTGTTTGTTTTGTTTGTTTTTCTTAGATTTAAAATTGTTCTTAATTTCAAAAATTATAGTGCGATTGTCTATAATATAATGAGAATATTAGAAAGACGTTTTCTGTAATTTTAAGTTTGGCTGTATTCTTTGGCGGTTTAGCTTATGGCATTAATAATTTCAAACTGTATGATTTATATAAAGCATATTTTGTTAAATCAAGTTTTATTGAAGAAAATTATGTTGAGCCTAAAGAAACAAAATTGATTTTTCCTGAAAAGAAGAGAAATGTTATCTATATTTACTTGGAATCAATGGAAAATTCGTATATGTCTAAGGATTTGGGCGGAATGGAAGAAGTCAATCTTATTCCAAAGCTTACTCAATTGGCAAATGAGGGATATTCTTTTTCCGATACCGATAATAAATTCGTCGGTCCTAAAACACCAGTCGGCTCGCAATGGTCGCTTGCTTCAATGACAAATCAAATGACGGGCTTGCCTATGAAAGTTCCGGGAGATAATAATACTTATGGTTCGTCAGGCAATTTCTTTCCGGGTGCTTGGACATTTGGAGATGTATTGAACAATGAGGGATATGAGCAAACTGTAATGGTCGGTGCAAACGCTAAGTTCGGCGGATTGGAATATCTTTTTTCCAGTCATGGGAATTACAAGGTAATGGATTATAATTTTGCTATTGAAAACGGATTTCTGCCAAATAATTATAAGCAATTTTGGGGATTTGAGGATGACAAATTATACAAATTTGCAAAGGACGAAATAACAAGACTATATAATACAGGCAAACCGTTTAACATGACACTTGAAACTGCTGATACGCATATGCCGGGTTATGTAAGTCCTCAAATAGAAAATGTGTTCAATAATCAATATGCAAACGCTATTTACTATAGCCAAAACGAGGTTTACAAATTTGTTCAATGGATAAAGCAACAACCGTTTTATGATAATACAACAATTATATTGATAGGCGATCATTTGTCGATGTGCTCTGATTTTTTTAAAAATGTAAATAAAAATTATAATCGCACTCAGTATAATTTAATAATAAACCCGTCGCCGGAACTTGAAATTTCAAAAACTTGTTTTAATAACAGAATATGGTCAAATTATGATATGTATCCTACCGTTTTGGCAGCAATGGGCGTTAAAATAGATGGCAACCGTCTTGCGTTAGGAACAAATTTATTTTCAAATGAGCCGACTGTTTTTGAACGATATGGGTATGATTATGTGAACAAAGAACTTGCAAAAAAGAGTACGTTTTTTAATGACAAAATTTTAAGTCCTAACGGCGAAAAGGTTGCATTGCATTCATCTAAAGAAAATGAAAAATATGAATAATTAAACAAACTGATTTTATTCAGTGTGCATTAATAAAATCCTGTTAATACTTGCGTATTAGCAGGATTTTTTAATGGTGCTATAGGCAAAACTCAGAAAGTTTAAACCACATTCTTCTTTATGCAGTACGCCCCTTGGCCGCCCTGTTTTTTGTGTTATGCACAAAATTAATCAAACTGTTTGTTAATAAATTCCATTTTACTAATTGAATATACTTTTTAAAAATGTGCAAAATATTACAGAAATAATTACATTATATTATTTATTAGGAGAATGGATATGAAAGCAACAGGCATTGTAAGAAGAATTGACGATTTGGGCAGAATTGTCATCCCAAAGGAAATCCGCCGTTCATTCAGAATTAAAGAAGGTGACCCGTTAGAAATTTTCACCGATGCGGAGGGTGAGGTTATTTTTAAAAAATATTCGCCGATAGGGGAATTATCTAATTTTGCAAGTCAATATGCCGAGGTACTTCACAAAAGCGGAGGACTTCCTATTGCTATTATGGATAATGACCACGTTGTTGCCGCTTCGGGTATCAGCAAAAGAGAAATCCTTGAACGCAGGGTGACTAAAAATCTTGAGGAACTTATGGAAAACAGAGCAATTCATATTACTAATGATAAAATTCCGTCTGTAAATGCGATAGAGGGATATGACAGAAAAGCAAATATTGTTTATCCTATTATTTACGGCGGAGATGTTTCGGGTGCTGTTTGTATGATGGAGGACGAAAACCACACGCTTCCAAGCGAATCAGACATAAAACTTGTTCAGGTGGCGGCAGCTTTTTTGGGCAAACAGATGGAATAATTATTTGTGCATATTGTACAAAAAGCAACGCTCACTTTTGTACAATGTGTTACATAGGTAGAAAGTATAAAAAAGGTCTTGATTTTTGATTTTATCGGGCTATAATGTAGGCAATGAGAGGAAAACAAAGGAACGCACGAGGTGCAGATAGGCAGATGAAGAAATTTCAAGACGAAGCATACGGATACATAAAAGATATGTTCGCTCAGCACCATATGGTCAAGCGAGTGGTTCTCTCCCTTATCAGTATCATTGTTATGGGCTTCGGAATTTCAATGTTCTCCCTATCGGGTTTCGGTGTTGATCCTTTCACGTCTATGAATATGAATATAGCGAGCACAATAGGTATGGGCTTCGGAACATATCAATTGATAATCAATCTTGCGATTTTGACGTTTGTCATTATTGTGGCACATCGGGGATTGGTCGGTGTCGGAACGGTGTTTAATATGGTAGGCTGCGGTTATACGTGTGAGTTTTTCCAAAGTCTGTTTGCTCCGGCAGTCAATGAGCATTACACTTACGCTTTAAGAGTACCCCTTCTCATTGTAGGTATAATTACTCTTTGCTTTGCTTGTTCATTATTCTTTACGGCAAATGTCGGAGTCGGTCCTTATGATGCATTAAGCTTTATGCTTGCAAGGTCGACGAAGTTTGAATATAAATGGATGAGAGTTGCAACCGATGTGACTGTTGTGCTTATCGGCTTGATAGTAAGCGGCGGCGCTAAGGCGCTTCTTTCAGGCGATATTTCGAAGATTAAAAATATCGGAATAGGCACGATAATAACAGCCTTTTGTATGGGACCGCTCATCAATTTCTTCAACAAGTATGTATCGGCTAAAATCTTTAATGTTGATTATGAAAAAATCAGCAAGGACGTTGCATTCTTTATGCTTAAAGGTGCAATGGTTAAAAATTCAGTTCCGAATCATACTAAAAAGACAAGGTTTAACAACGATTCAACTACTGCTGAAGTGTTATCCAAGTCAACAAGGTTGTAGGAATTAATTTTTCTCAACCTTTTTATATATACCAATTACGTTTTCACATAAATTTTACCCCTTAAAAAGAGAAAGGCACTCCGCTATGGAGTGCTTTTTTCTTTTGCTTATAAATTGTTAAAGTCGTGCAGTTTGGCTCGTTTGATGAATTTCGAATTTTACTGAATTTGTGTTGATATCTTTTTTTAGAATTAAAGAATAATGCAAAATTTAAAATCATATATATATTTTGTCATTATGCATAAATATTACAGTGCTTTTATATGAAAATTGTTAAAAATATCTGTAAAGTGTTGACTAATGTTGAAAATTATTATACAATATGCACAAGAATAAAAATCAGAGGTAATTTTTATGAGCATTCAGGCAAAAAATATTAGAAATGTTGTTTTTGCAGGTCACGCATCTAAGGGTAAAACAACTCTTTGCGAGGCTTTGCTTAATGTTGCAGGCACTACGGAAAGAATGGGTAAAACCGCTGACTCTAATACTGTTCTTGATTTTGACAGTGAAGAGAAAAAAAGAAAAATCAGCGTAAACAGTGCCGTTGCTTCTTTTGAGTATAAAGGTAAAAATATTAACTTGATTGATACTCCCGGTCTTTTCGATTTTGCTATGGGAATGAGCGAGGGTATGAGAGCGGCTGACACGGCAGTCATTGTTGTTTCTGCTCGTTCAGGTCTTGCGGTCGGTGCTGAAAAGGCATTTAAGAGTGCAGGTTCTCACGGTCTGTCACGCATTTTTGTGACAACGAAAATGGAAGACGAAAGAGCTGACTTTTATAAGAGCTTTAACGGTATTGTTGCTAAGTTCGGCACTCAGGTTTGCCCTGTTGTTGTTCCGATTATTTCCGACGGCAAGGTTGTTGCTTATTATAATATGATTGACTCAAAAGCTTATGAGTATGACGGTACTAAGCGTAAAGAGTCTGCTCTTACCCACGATGATGAGGCTCGTTTTGAGGCTATCAAAGCAGTATTTGCCGAGGCAGTAGCGTCAACTGACGAGGAACTTATGGAAAAATACTTTGAGGGTGAAGAACTTACGTCAGAGGAAAAAATCAAAGGCTTAAGGCTCGGCGTTGCCGACGGCTCTATCATTCCTGTTTTTGCTCTTTCGGGCATCACAGGCATTGCGTGCGATATGCTTCTTGATTTTATTGCAGACGTTTGCCCAAGCCCTAAGAGCGAATATGCTATTGATTCAAACGGTGAGCCGGTCGAACTTACTGCTGACGAGAACGGACCTCTTGCAGCTATCTGCTTTAAAACAGTTGCTGACCCGTTTATCGGTAAACTTTCCTACTTTAAGGTTATCAGCGGCAAATTCAATTCTTCTACTCCTGCATTTAATGCAAATACAGGCAAGGAAGAAAGAATGGGCAAGATTGTTAAACTTTTTGGCGCTAAGCAGATTGACGCAGGCGAACTTACGGCAGGTGATATCGGAGCCGTAACTAAGCTTTCTGGATTTTCAACCGGCGATACTCTTTGCTCAGCTTCAAACGTAGTTAAGCTTGACGGAGTAAGCGTTCCTATTGCTTCTTACAAGGTTGCCGTATCGGCAATTAAGAAGGGCGACGAAGAGAAAATTGCCTCAGGTATTGCAAGGCTTTGTGAGGAAGATCCATCGCTTAAATATACTAATAATATAGAAACGCATCAGCAGATTTTAGCGGGTCTTGGTGAACAGCAGATTGATGTTGCTGTTTCAAGGCTTAAGGATAAATTCGGCGTAGAGGCTAAGCTTGAAGCGCCAAAAGTAGCTTACAGAGAAACAATTACTAAAAAGGTTTCTGCCCAAGGCAGACATAAAAAGCAAAGCGGCGGCCACGGTCAATTCGGTGACGTTTTCATCGAGTTTGAGCCATACGATACAGAAAAACTTTTATTCGCTGAACGTATTGTAGGCGGCGCTGTTCCTAAAAACTTCTTCCCGGCAGTTGAAAAAGGACTTAACGAATGTATGGAAAAGGGTATTCTTGCCGGATATCCTATGGTTGGAGTTAAGGCAACCCTTTATGACGGCTCGTATCACCCTGTAGATTCAAGTGAAATGAGCTTTAAAATGGCTGCTTCCATTGCATTTAAAGAGGGTGTTGCAAACGCTGCTCCTGTTCTTCTTGAGCCGATTGTAACTTTGCGTGCAACGGTAAATGATGATGCTATGGGCGATATCATAGGCGATATCAACCGCAGGCGAGGCAGAGTTTTGGGTATGAACCCGACAGGCGACGGTATTCAGGAAATTATTGCTGAGGCTCCTGAGGCTGAAATGAGCACTTTCTCCACCTCAATGCGCCAAATTACGCAAGGCAGAGGCTCATTTACCACTGAATTTGCAAGGTACGAGCGTGTACCGGAGCATATTGCTCAAAAGGTAATTAACGAGTCGAAAGGCGAATGATATCTTTTTTTCTTCTTTCATTTTTTACTAAAAACACGGAGCAGGTACTTTTTTGTACTTGCTCCGTGTTTTATCTATATTAATATATTAGCCTACTTGTATTATTTCGTTAAATACAGCAGTCATTTTTTTACTGATGTTTAAATCAAGATGAAGTGAACCAAAATACCAATGCATATATTGAACATTCTCCATAAGCTGTTGAAGATATGTATTAAGCGGAGAAATGATAATATTTTGATTAGACCTTTGCTTTAAAATATCCTTTGCAACTGTCGGAGGTTCATATGTGATAACATAGTTGATATTTTTATCAGTATCACGAATATTGTTTACTCCGTTTCTCATATCCTCAGCACTCGGAAGTTCATCTTCCCACCAACTTACACTTTCTTCCCTCATATAAGCGTCGTCGCTTTCTCCGCCGCCCATAACAAAAAAGCTCTTGCCTTCAAAGGTGAAAATTTCCCCACGCATAAGATGATAAATATTGTCGGCAATTTTGTGAGTATTGCCGCCCTTCCACCTGTATGGCTTGTAGGAATTTAATATGTCAAAGTTTTCGTGTGCACCGTCTACAAAGCAGATGGTGTATTTCCTTTTTTTCAAAAACTCAAGATTTTTTTTCTCGTTTTTGTCGTGAGGATTCCAAATAAAGCCGAAATCGCCGCAAACAATAAGAATATCTTTTTCTCCAAGCTTGTTAAGCTTAGGATTTTTGAAGCACGAAATGTCACCGTGCGTGTCACCTGTAATGTATATCATAACTTTCTCCAAAAAAATGAAAAATAGACTTTAAAATCAGTCAAAAAAATGTTAAACTATGTAATATAATATAATTAATTTTAAAAGGTGTCAAGTCTATGAAAAAAACACTTTGTATATTTTTATCATTTATCATATTAATAACCTCATTTTTGGCGCTTCCCGTGTCAAGTCAGGCGGCAACCTATAAGCCTGACAGAAAAATATATGCCGAGGCTTATATGCTAATCAATCTTGATGACGATTCGTATCCTGTTGTGGCTCAAAAAAATATTGATGAACGTCTTTATCCTGCTTCGCTTACAAAGATTGTAACGGCTATGGTTACTCTTGAAAATGTTAAGGACGTCAGCGTTAAAACTAAAATGAGCCAAGCGGCTTATGACGCTTCTGTAGGTACGGGCGCTCAGGTGGCAGGAATAACTGTCGGCGAAGAATTGAGCGTTGATACTCTTTTGTATCTTACTATGGTTCATTCAGCTTGCGATGCGTGTGAGGTTTTGGCTGAATTTGTTGGCGGAACTAAAGAAAATTTCGTTAAAATGATGAACGATTGGGTTAAAAAGGTCGGCTGTAACGATACTAATTTCACTAACCCTTCCGGACTTCACGATGATAACCACTATACCACCGCCCGTGATATGTCGAAAATTACGCTTGCGGCACTTAAAAATGCTAATTTTGTGAAGTATTCAACAACTACCGAATATGAATATAAGGGTTATACCTTGCCGCATACAAATTTGATGCTTCATCCGGGATATGTTACTTATTATTATGAGTACGCTCAGGGCATCAAAACAGGTTCAACCGAGCAGGCTGAATATAACGTTATTGTTAAGGCTTCTAAGGACGGATACAATTATCTTGCAATTGTTATGAAGTCGCCGCAGCAGAAAATTAAAAATCAAAGTTATTTAACTAAATGCTCCTTTGTTGATGCAAAGTCGCTTTTTGAGTGGGCGTTTGACAGCTTAAAGTATACAACCATTGTTGCTAAGGATGAGGTAATAGGTGAAGTAAGCGTTGAAAACGGAAAGGACGCCGATACAGTTGCTCTTGTTGCGGCAAATGACACTAATGTTATAGTCCCTGTTGGGCTTGATAAGTCGGCTGTAATCATTGAAATTCAAGAAAAGCCGTCATCACTTCAAGCTCCCGTAACAAAGGGTCAAAAGGTTTGCAGTGCCAATATTATTTACGGCGATGAGGTTATCGCAAGCGTACCTCTCGTTGCCGCAAAAACCGTTGAACTTTCAACATTTTTAAAGGTGATTAACGCAATCAAGGCGTTTTTTGGTCTTACTGTTGTTAAAGTCATTCTTGTAATTGCTTTTCTGGCAATTGTTTTATATGTTTACATTTTCTTCAAGAGCCTTAACAAAAAGAAAAAGGTTGAAAAAAGACGCCAATCAAGGCATGATTCTCGTTTGGGACCTGATGATTTAGAGCCGCCACGTCGTCGCTGACTTCATATCACTCAAAATAAATTTCCTTAATTCTTATTTGAAATTTATTTATCGTTCACTGCGCAGCTCCTTCTTTCCCCGAATGGAATTTTATTTTTAAGCACGGTGCGTTTTAGTCGCTTTATCGACAGTCTGAAAAAAATCCTGCTAATACGAAGGTATTAACAGGATTTTTTATTTTGCATTTATTTAAACAACTTTTTTATTCTTTTTTCAAGCTTATAAACATAAAGAAGTGTTACCTTATTAATCAGCACCTCGTAGACAAGAAACAATATATTCATTAAAAGCGCAAAAACTGCGATAAACCATTTGCCTTGCCCATCCTCCAAAAACGGAATACCAAACACTTTTATAAGAATTATTTGGCATAAAATCATCATAAGGTTAAAGAAAATCAACTTTGTAAAAATTCTAAGTCCTTTTACCTTTATTTTTTCAAAATAATCACGCACGATAGGGTAGTAGCCGAAGAATATTACATACATCATCATACATTCTTTGTCCGTCACAAGGATAAACGATAAGATGCTTGTTGCAATATATGTTATCCATGCACTTTTTGTATCGAATGTTCTTTTAAGCATAATAGCCAAAAGCCCTAAAAACATAGGCGCCGCATAAGCCAAAACCATTGTTATCCCGCCTAAAAACAGCATTAACACTCCCAATGCGGCAGAAAGTGAGCAAACGGCAAGCCTTGTTGAATTTTTCAAATTAAGCACCACAAATCTATTGTCTTATTCAATATTAAACATAATATCACTAAATTAAATTTATGTAAATAGTATGAATAATGAGTTAAAAATCTGTTCATTTTTACGAATTGCTATTTACAAATATAATATGTAAATATATAATAAATATAAATAAGCAATGGCTTCAGGGGGATGTTATATTTTGAAAAAAATACTTGTGTTGTCACTTTGTGTGATTTTAATTGCGGCGTTTACCTTTGCCGCCTGTTCTAAAAAGAACGACGATAAAACCACAACGAATAGCAAAGATACTACCGTTCAAGCCGGCGACCTTGAAAATAACAACAACGAATACGGTCTTGAAACCGAGGATGTTACGGATAAAGACGGAAAGACTGTAACAGACGCTAAAGGCAAGGCTGTAACAACTGACGTAGCGGTAGTTTATAAAAAAGATAAAAAAGGAAATACGTATGCGCAAAAGCTTGATAAGGACGGCAAGGCGGTTACAAACAAAAAAGGTAAACCTGTAACCGTTAAGGCTGAAACAACTAAGAAAAACAAAACTTCAAGAGTAAATGCAGATACAACCGGCAGTGCAAAAACTACTGCAAAGGAAACCAAACCCGTTAAGGTTACAGGTACTACAAAGAAGAATGTACCAGCTACCAAGTCGGACGATACAACCGCTTTTGACGGAATGGAAACAGTGCCTAAGACCTCGGCAACGGGCAAAGAAGTTAATTTCTCGAAAGAGGATCAGCAAATTATCGCAAATATGCTTGAAGTGCCGTATCTTTATCTTGAAAGCTATGAAAATTCAAACGGTGTTCCAATTAATATTGCGGCATATACTGCTGTTTGGATGGCTCAACACGACGGCGGAACAGCAAGCACATATCCGTCAAGTCCCGTTGTTTTAAATCTTTTTAAATTCTACGGTCAAACAGTTGTTAATTTCAAAACTCAGGTTAATAAGGTCAATTCCACACCGATTAAATACAACAGCAAAAACGATACATTCTCTGTCAGCAAATATCCAAAAAAGAAGCAAACTGTTAAGATTACTAAGATAGAGGACCTTGGTGATAATAATTTTTATAAGGTAACAGGTAAGGTTTCTAAAGCTGACGGTGTAAAAGAGGTTCAGGCTGTAGTTCAAAAGAACAAACTCGATTCAACGCTCGGATTTTCAATTAAAGCGTTAAAATGGAGTTAATAATTTCAATTTTTGACTGTCTAAAATAAAAAGTACCGTAGGGGCGACCATTGGTCGCCTCATTTTTTATTGATTATCTCTTTTGATAGTGATATAATTTAACTAATAAAAAAGAAAAGAGAGGAAATATGACTAACGAAGAAATTTTGAATAAAATAAACGGTGGGCTTATCGTTTCCTGCCAGGCGCTCGAAAGTGAGCCGCTTTATGACAGCTATATTATGTCTAAAATGGCTTGGGCGGCCAAACTTGGCGGAGCTGTAGGTATTAGGGCAAATACCGTTGTTGATATCAAGGCAATTAAGGAAAAGGTCGATTTGCCGATTATCGGTATTATCAAGCAGGAGTATGATGACTGCGATGTTTATATTACCCCAACTATGGCAGAGGTTGACGCTCTTGTTGAAGTCGGCTGTGAAATTATTGCAATTGATGCTACTAACAGATTAAGGCCAAACGGCATAACGCTTGAAAGCTTTTTTAAAGAAGTTAGAAAAAAATATCCAAATCAGCTTTTTATGGCGGATACAAGTGCATTTGATGAGGGCAAAAAGGCAGAGGAGCTTGGCTTTGATTTAATCGGCACAACTATGGCAGGCTACACTCCGTATACCAAGGGCACTTCTCTTCCTGATTTTACTTTAATGGAAAGATATGTAAATGAACTTCACACCCCTGTTATTGCCGAGGGTGGCATTTGGGTACCCGAACAGCTTAAAAAGGCGCTTGATATCGGTGTTCACGCCGCAGTTGTCGGCACTGCAATTACAAGACCGAGAGATATAACAAGGCATTTTGTTGATGCTATTAAATAGGAGAAAAATATGAATTTAGATAAATTTAAGGGCGTATTTTGTGCGCTTAATGCAATTTACGATGAAAACGATAATGTGGATTTGGAAAAAATGAAAGCGCTTGTAAGGGTGTATAAATCCCTTGGCGTTAAGGGTGTTTATGCGTGCGGCTCAACAGGTGAGGGATTTTTACTTTCAACTGAGGAGAGAAAGCAGGTTGCGAGAGCGGTTAAAGAAGCTGCCGGCGATGATTTTACCGTTATTGTTCATATTGGCTGTGCCTCAACTAAAGAAAGTATAGAACTTGCAAAGGATTGCGAAAAGGTCGGTGTTGACGCCGTTTCTGCCGTTCCTTGCGTTTATTATCATTTGGGTGAGGAAAGTGTAAAGCTTCATTGGAACTCTATTATCGATTCAACTTCTTTACCTTTTATCATTTATAATATTCCTCAACTTACATCATTCAATCTTTCACCGAAGCTTCTTGCCGAAATGGCTAAAAATCCTAAGGTTATCGGCGTTAAAAATTCAGCAGAGCCGGTATATCTTATGGAAAGATATGCAAGCGCCGTAAATAATGATGATTTTATTATCTTTAACGGCTCAGACGAGCAATTTTTGGGCGGCAGGCTTATGGGAGCAAACGCAGGTATCGGCGGAACATACGGTTGTATGCCTGAGCTTTTCGTTGAACTTGACAGGCTTATTAATAATAACGAGATTGAAAAGGCAAAATCACTTCAATTCAAGATTAATGAGTGTATTTTTGATCTTCTCTCCTGTAAGTCGCTTTACGGCGTGGCAAAGCAGGTTATGTCTATTCGTTTTGGTATTGAGTGCGGCAACCCAAGAAGTCCGTTCCTGCCTGTAAAGCGAGAGGACGCACAGCCGATTGCGGATAAAATCAACAAATATGTCAGCGAGATTAAATAATATATGAAAAAGTACGATAATATTATATTTGACGTCGGCGACGTTTTGCTTGAATATCGCTGGAAGCAAATGCTTATGGATTACGGCTTGAGCGAAGAGGAAGCAATCAGGGTAGGGCATGAACTTTTTGATGATAATGATGACTTGTGGCATATCTTTGACCTTGCGATTATGAGCGATGAGGAGATATTAAACGCTTATTGCAAAAAGTATCCAAACGATGCTGAGATTATCACCTTTTTTATGCATCACGGCGAATTTATGCACGTGGCGAGATATGATATTTGGAAAGAGGTACATAGGCTCAAGACGGCAGGATATCATATTTATCTTTTGTCAAATTATCCAAAAAGCCTTTTTAAAAAGCATACAGAATATGCTGATTTTATGAATGATATCGACGGGCTTATGGTGTCTTATATGATTAACATTACCAAGCCCGATGAAAGAATTTATCAAGCGATTTGCGACAAGTATTCTCTCGATAAATCAAAATGCCTTTTCTTTGACGATAGAAAAGAAAATGTTCTTGCAGCAATGAAATTCGGTATAGACTCAACTCTTGTAACAGATAGAAATTTTCTTTTAAATGAATTAAAAAAATTATAAAATAAAGCGACATTTTCCTTTCGGAAGATGTCACAGACTGTCGATAAAGTGGCTAAACCGTGCCGAGTTTTTAAAATTTCGTAAGACTATTCGTAAGGCAGGGATTTGCTCCTGCCGAAAGTATTTTAATAAATTACAATTTGAAAAGTGGCTTGAACATTACGTTCAAGCCACTTTTTGGCACTTTTTGTCTTTTGCTCGGGGGCAGTACCATCGTACAGCTCCCGCTCGCAAAATACAAAATTTATCTCACTTTCTCAACATTCTCCAGCGTGTAGAAATTTATTATTTGATTTTTTCTACACGCTGCGACATTTTCCTTTCGGAAAATGTCGCTTTTTCATATATAAAATTAAAATGATAATTTATAATTGGGAAATTATCTCTTTAATAATCTGTGCAGCCTTGCCTACGTCTGCCTTGCCCTTTGAGTTCTTCATAACATAGCCAAACATAACATTAATTGCCTTGTCCTTGCCGTTTTTGATATCCTCGACTGCCTTAGGGTTAGCCTCAACAGCACCCTGACAAAGCGCTTTGAGGTCGTCATCGCTCATACCCTTAAGGTCGTCGGCATTGATATATTCGCTAACGTCCTTGCCGCTTTCAAGCATTTGAGCGAGAACTTCTTTAGCCTTGTTTGCTCTGATTTTCTTTTCATCAATAAGCTTAACAAGGTCTGCAAGTTGCTTTGCAGTAGTCTTAATCTCAAAGTTTTCCTTGTCCTCCTCGGTTTGAAGAGTGGCATAAATAGTGCCGATAATAAGGTTTAAAACGTTGGAAGCGCTTGCACCGTCGTTTACTGCACCGTCGAAAAATTCTGTAACATTTCTGTATTTATAAATAAGCCTTGCATTATTTTCCGGAAGTTTCATATCCTCAACATATCTCTTAAGCTTAGCATCGGGAAGCTCAGGAAGCGATTTTCTGATTTCTTCAACACTTTCCGGCGAAATATAGAATCGAAGAATATCAGGCTCAGGAAAATAACGGTAATCGTCGGCATTTTCCTTTGAGCGAAGAACGTAAACGGTGTCGCTGTTTGCGTCATAACGCATAGTTGACTGAATTACCTTTTCACCCGATTCAATAATATCCTCCTGCCTTTCCATTTCAAGCTCCATTGCTCTTACAATGTTGGAAAGTGAGTTGATATTCTTGATTTCCGTTCTTGTGCCCCAAGGTTCACCCGGCTCGTGAATAGATACGTTTACGTCGCATCTCATTGAGCCTTCCTGCATCTTACAGTCGGAAACTCCGACATTTCTCATAATAAGCTGGAGTTTTTCAGCATATTCCTTAGCTTCCTGTGGAGTTTCGATATCAGCCATTGAAACAATCTCAATAAGAGGAACGCCGCCTCGGTTATAGTCAACATAGGTGTAGCCGTCCTCGTGAACAAGCTTACCGGCATCCTCCTCAATGTGGATACGCTCAATTCTGATTTTCTTTCCGGAGTCAAGCTCAACATAACCGTCAACGCAAACCGGCTCGTCAAACTGCGAGATTTGGTATGCCTTAGGAAGATCGGGGTAAACGTAATTCTTTCTGTCCATGTGAGAATTATTGTTGATTTTACAATGAACTGCAAGACCTGCTCTTACAGCGAAATTAATAACCTCACGGTTTAAAACAGGGAGCGCACCCGGCTGACCCGTGCAAACGGGACAGCAATGAGTGTTAGGCTCACCGCCGAATTGAGTGGTGCACGAGCAGAAAATCTTAGTCTTTGTGGCAAGTTCAATATGCGTTTCAATTCCGCAAACTAATTTATAACTCATAATGTGACGCCTCCCTCAAAATCTTCAACTTCACTCTTGTTAAGTTTTTCGTAGAAATAAGCAACATCAAGAATTTTCTTCTCATCGAATTTCTTGCCGATAATCTGCATACCGATAGGAAGATTTGCTTTGTCATTTTTAACAGGCACGCTGATTGCCGGAACACCTGTAATGTTGATAGGAACTGTGGCAATATCGGATAAATACATATCAACAGGGGAAGCACCCTCGAAACCAAGCACAAAAGCGGTGTTAGGTGCCGTAGGAGCTATTAATACATCGCAGGTGTTAAAGATATCGTCAAAGTCTGCAATGAGGTTTTGGCGAAGCAAGCAAGCTTTTTTGTAGTAAGCGTCATAATAACCCGAACTTAATACGTAAGTGCCGAGCATAATTCTTCTCTTAACCTCGTCGCCGAAGCCCTCGGTTCTTGTTTTAAGTATCATTTCCTCAACGTCGTTGAAGTCTTTTGCTCTGTAACCGTATCTGATGCCGTCATATCTTCCGAGGTTTGATGAAGCCTCGGCACATGCAATGATGTAGTAAACAGGAAGTGCCTGCTGTAAAACAGGAAGGCTGATGTCAACTATTTGGGCACCGTTTTTTTCTAATTCCTTAACAGCGCCCAATATAGCGTCTTTAATTTCCTCGTTAATTCCTTCAAAATATTCCTTCGCAATACCAATCTTAAGACCTTTAATATCCGTCTGACCGAGTGTGTCCGAAATATTGCCGAAATCGAAATCAACGCTTGTTTGGTCGTGCTCGTCAACACCTCTAATAGCGTCAAATACTGTAGCAGTATCCTTGACGGAATTAGCAAGAACACCGATTTGGTCAAGCGATGAGCCATAGGCGATAAGACCGTAACGTGAAACTGCACCGTATGTCGGCTTAAGACCTACAATACCGCAGAATGAAGCAGGCTGACGAACAGAGCCGCCTGTGTCAGAGCCTAAGCCGTAAGCAGCAATGTTAGCGCAAACAGCAGCTGCAACACCGCCTGATGAGCCACCTGTAACGTGGTTTGTGTTTCTTGGATTTAACGGAGCGCCGTAAACACTTGTTTCACTCGTTGAACCCATGGCAAATTCGTCCATATTTGTTTTGCCGAGCATAACTGCGCCCTGCGCTTTAAGCTTAGTCCATACGGTTGAATCATAATAAGGACGAAAGCCCTCAAGAATTTTTGAGCAGCAGGTGGTAAGGTCGCCGTCGGAGCAAATGTTGTCCTTAAGCGTCATAGGAATACCTGTAAGAGCGCTTGATTTACCCTCGGCAATGAGTTTATCTGCAAATTTTGCATTTTCCAATGCCTTTTCAAATGTTGTTGAAACATAAGCATTATATTTTGGATTGTCGTTTTCAATCGCATTTATATATTTGTTTGTAAGCTCAACAGATGATATTTCACCTGATTTGAGCAATTGTGATAAAGGTGCAATAATTTCTCTCATTTATATACCTCCCTTTACACAGAAAAAGCCCTTTGAAGCATTGACGTTTGAAAGAATTTTTTCGTTAGGAAGCGACGGCTTAACCTCATCTTTTCTAAACTCCTCGGCAGGAGTGGCAGAGGTGGAAATATTCCTGATTTTGTCTGCGTCGCCCTCGACAGAATTGTTAATCGTGTCGGCAAATGCGATAATGTCGTCCATATCTTTTATGATTTTGTCAAGCTCATCATCCGAAAAGTCAAGCCTCGCAAGCTTGGCAAGTTTGATTACTTCTTCTTTACTTATCATAATTATACCTCTTTAAATTGTGGTTTATGAATATTAAACAATCGTAGGGGCGAACATTGTTCGCCCGTATTACATATTACTTTCTAAGCTTAATATGAACCTCACGAAGCTGCTGCTCGGTTATTTCGTTAGGAGCGCCGCACATAAGGTCCTGAGCCTTGCCGTCCATCGGGAATGCAATGATTTCTCTGATATTATCCTCATTTCTGAGAAGCATAATCATTCTGTCAATGCCGGGTGCCATACCTGCGTGTGGCGGTGCGCCGAATTGGAATGCAGTGTAAAGTGCGCCAAACTTCTCTTTGAGCACTTCTTCGTCATATCCTGCAATTTCAAATGCTTTTTTCATAATGTCAATATCGTGGTTACGAACTGCGCCCGATGAAAGCTCAACGCCGTTGCAAACAATATCATACTGATATGCAAGAATAGTAAGCGGGTCTTCGTTTTCAAGTGCATCAAGACCACCCTGCGGCATAGAAAACGGATTGTGAGTAAAACCGATTTTCTTTTCTTCCTCTTTGTATTCAAACATTGGGAAGTCGTTTATAAAGCAGAAACGATAAGCATTTTTCTCCAAAAGGTCAAACATTTCACCAAGCTTTGTTCTAATTTGACCGGCATATTCAGCGGCTTTAGCCTCGTTGTCTGCAATGAAGAATATTGTGTCGCCAACTTCAAGATTTGCGATTTGAGCAAGCTCACTTTTCATATCGTCAGGAATAAATTTGTCAATCGGTCCTTTATATGACTTATCCTCCAAAACAAGAAGATAGCCAAGACCGCCCATGCCGATTGACTGAGCAAATTTAAGAAGCTTCTCGTGCTTGCCTTTTGAAATATCCTCGTGAACCTTGATGGCTCTTACTGTCTGTCCGTGGAACGGCTTGAATGTGCAACGCTGGAAAAATTCTGTCACATCAACAATTTCAAGCGGATTTCTGAGGTCCGGCTTGTCTGTGCCGTACTTAAGCATAGCCTCTTTGTAGCTGATAACAGGGTAAGGTGCTTGTGTTACGCTGTAGCCCTCAGGTGCAAATTTTTCAAATGTTTTTGTAAGTACTTCCTCACCAACTTTGAAAACGTCCTCCTGCGTTGCAAAAGCCATTTCAAAGTCAAGCTGATAAAATTCACCCGGTGAACGGTCAGCTCTTGCATCCTCATCTCTGAAACAAGGAGCAACTTGGAAATATTTATCAATTCCGGATACCATTAAAAGTTGCTTGTACTGCTGAGGTGCCTGCGGAAGAGCATAAAATTTGCCCTTGTGAACACGGGAAGGAACTACATAGTCACGTGCGCCCTCAGGTGATGACGCACAAAGAATAGGTGTCTGCATTTCCAAAAATCCCATTTCGCTCATAACCTGGCGAAGATAAGCAATAACCTTACTTCTGAAAATGATATTGTCCTTAACCTTTTCATTTCTTAAGTCAAGAAAACGGTATTGAAGCCTTTTATCCTCACGGATTTCTTTAGAAGTTTGAATTTCAAAAGGAAGCGGCTGCCTTACCTTGCCGAGCGTTATAACCTTTTTAGCCTCAACCTCAATTGTACCTGTTGCGATTTTCGGATTAATTGTATCCTCATCTCTCTTTTCTACGATACCTTCGATAGAAAGGCAATCCTCCTTGCTGATTCCGTCAAGAAGTGTTGTGTCACGCATAACAACCTGCATTACGCCGTACATATCTCTAAGGTCAATGAATGATACACCGCCGTGGTCACGAATGTTCTCAACCCAGCCGGCAATTTTAACTGTTGAATTAATGTCAGCCTCTGAAAACTCATTCATAGGCTTTGTTCTGTAAAGTGTTGAAAATTCCATACTGTTCTCCTTTTTTTGATTTTCATAAAATAAAAAATAGCAGCCTTAAGTCCAATAGGACGAAAGACTGCTTCCGTGGTACCACCTAAATTAGCCGCAAAATATGCAACTCACTCAAAGGATTAACGCTCCTGCACGTCCGAGTCTAATAACAATAACGAATTATTGCGTTCTTTCAGAAACTCATAGGTGTTTTTCGTTATTTTCCCACATCGGCTTGCACCAAAGCGCCGACTCTCTGAAGAAGGATAAATAATTACTCGCCTAATCACAGTTGTTAAATTATTACGCTATTAATATAACACTAATTTTTATATTAGTCAACAATAATTTTCTTGGCTAAATAAGATTGTATTAATTATTATTTTATGTTAAAATATAAGTATTCAATTTCAGCAAAATTTTCGGAGTGTTATTTTTTTATGAAAAAGCTTCTTTCAATATTTTTATCTTTAGTTCTTTCAATATCTGTTTTGGGTGTTTGCAATATATCTTTTGCTGCTCAAACGACAGATATTGAACCTACAAAGCTTATAAATTCTTCTGCATATTATTCGTTTGACGCAAACACAAAAACACTTACGATATCGGGCAAAGGCAGAACCCCTAATTTTACAAATTCAAGCGGAGATACAACATCTCAGCCGTGGTTTTATTGGAGAAGTGACGGCTCAATTGAGCATATTGTTGTAGAGGACGGTATAACCTCTTTGGGAAATTATTTTTTTTACGGCGTTTCCTGCACCGATATTAAGCTTGCCGACAGCATTGAATCTATCGGAGGTTATGCTTTTTCAGGTGCTCAAATAGAACATATTAAACTGCCCGATAAACTCAAATATATTAATAATGATGCATTCTATTTCTGCGATAATCTTAAGGAAATCGTTTTTCCGAAAAGCATTTCGTCAATCGGTACGTCTGCATTTGAAAATTGCAGTGTTCTTTCAAAAGTAAGCTTTAAGGCAATGGGAAACGACCTTACAATAAGCTCACGTGCATTTTTTAAATGTCCTTTGCTTAAAAGGGTTGATGTTCCGTCGCTTGCAAAGCTTTCAAAATACAGCTTTGGATATGAAAAGGCAAGTGTTGACGGCACTTATGATGGCTTTACCCTTGGTGTTTACAGTGGCTCTAAGGCGTATAATTACGCTAAAAGTTCTTTTATAAATTATGAATTGTTAAATGAAATTGCAATTGAAGAGGGCGACGTTGCATCAAGAACTTATACAGAGGATAATTTAAATGAGCAAACGGTGTATAAATTCACTCCGAATTCATCGAGCCAATATACTTTTAAATCAAGCGGAGAAGTTGATGTCAACTGCGTTCTTAAAGATAATGACGGCAACACCTTGGCATCGGCAGACGATAATGATGAAAGTGACCTTAATTTTACATTGAAATATGATTTTGAGGCGGGCAAAACATATTATTTTTATGTTGAAAGCGTTAATTCTCTCGGCACGTACAGCGTTTCTTTATCAAGCGAAGTTATTGTTAATGTTTCAATTTCTTGGGATATAACATATCAAGCAAGCGACCTTGTAGGCAAGAATTTTTCGCCTCTTGAATATATAAAAACGCAAACAGTCGATTTTGAATACGCAAGCGGATATGTTTATAAATTGCCATTTAATAACGGCACAAGCTATCGTGGAATGGAAATTAAATATAATAATCTTTTAAACGGCAAAGTTACCTGCGGTGAAAATAAGGACTCAATTACAGTAGGAAATAAAACGCTTGAATTTACGATAAATGTTGTTCATTCATACGTCAGTACGGTTGTGAATCCTACGATTACGGGTTCGGGTTATACAGAACATAAATGCGTTTATTGCGGCAATACATATAGGGACAGCTATGTTGATAAACTCGGTCAGGACGTATACGGCAGCGTTTATCTTATCAATTCAAAAAACGGCGGTGTGGACTTGAATCGACCGCTTGAAGATGTTGATATTTATAACAACGAGGGTAAATATGTCGGCTCAACCGATAAAAACGGAACTTTCAGTGTTGAATATGCGTATGACTATATTGTTTTGAAATATTCAGGCGCCGTCGAGAGAAAAATTAAAATTATAAATAATACGCCTGATCTCGGAAACATCGGTCTTATTTACGGCGATTTGACGGAAGACGGATACATTAACGCAAAGGATTATGCATGTTTTGCCCATTTGAAGAATTATGATGTCAACTCAAGAGACGATATTTATTTAAAAAATTTTGATTCCGATAAAGACGGTGTACTTACGGATGATGATTGGGCTTTTGCAAAAGAATTTTATACTTTTGATAAGCTTTCAACGGATACTTACAGCAGTTTTTTACAATAATGTAAATTTCTTGTTGAAAAAGTATTACTTATAATATATAATACTTAAAAATATATTTGTTAGGAATGAAAATATGAAAAAAGTTATCAGTGTATTTCTTGCGGTTATTCTTGCTTTGAGTACATTTGCTTTTGGCACAACTGTTTCTTTTGCAGATGAGCAAAACGACTTTTATTATGAAGATGATTACAGTACACCTGACCAAAGCGTTATAAGCGACATTTCCGTTTCTTGTGTCGGCAAGACGGATATTGAAATTTATTGGAACTGCTCTTATTACGGCTGGGTTGACGGATATGAGATTTCTCTTTTCGACGATAAAACAAATACGTATTATCCCAAGGCTTATGTTGACGGCGATAACTATTACTGTGTTTTAAGGTCGCTTAATAAAAATACAGGATATAAAATCTGCGTTCGTTCCTATGTTTTCCAAAACGGAAGCTATGTTTTCGGTGATTACAGTGCTCCGGTTTCTGTTATGACTGCACCTAAGGGTACTTCGCTTTCATCTGCAAAGTATACCTCTAAGGGTAAGGCCAGCGTTAAGTGGAAAAAGGCAAAGAATGTCAGCGGTTATGTTATTGAGTATTCAAGAAATAAGAAATTTAAAGATGACGGCAGTAAATGCACAGTTTTTGTTTCGGGAAAGAGTAAGTCAAGCAAAACGATTTCAGGTCTTGCAAAAGGAAAATATTATTTCAGAATCGCTACATATAAAACTATAGGAAATGCAAGATATATCAGCACATTTTCTAAAGCTAAGAGTACGACGGTTAAATCTAATTTGAGCGTTAAGCAAATGCTCAATGCTATTAAGACAGATAATTCGGGTGCCAAGCAGATTAAGAGATATACCGACGGCGGTGTTAATATTTCTAAGTATAAAACCACTTATGATAAATTTAAGGCTATTTACGTTTGGCACGCTAAGAACTTCAAAAAACACGGTTGGAACTGCGTAGGCTGTAACAGTAATTTCAACAACTGCCTTGCTGCTCTTTTTGCAAAAAGTCAAAAAAGATATGACGACTTTATCACTCTTGAGGCCGGAAAGGTTAAGAATAATGACGGCTCAAGGCCTATTCATAAATGGGCGGTAATATATCTTGCCGGCAAGCCTTATATTTTTGACCCAAGGCTTCAGGGATATACAAAAAGTTATACCCCAACCACTTATTTTGCAATCGCAAAAGGCTCTAAGAGAGCAAAAGCAATTTATATTTACGAAAATGCTTACGGCACTTTTTACCCTGACGAAAGCAACGTGTATCTTCAATACTGCGTTGACAGAATAAAATAAATTACTCCGGGAGGACAAATTATGAAAAAAGTTGCAATTATTATGGGCTCTGACAGCGATTTGCCTGTTGTGGCTCCTGCAATCAAACAACTTAAAGAATTGGGAATTGAGGTTGAGGCTCGTGTGATGAGCGCACACAGAACACCAAAAGAAGCTCACGAGTTCTCGAAAAATGCAATTAAAAACGGATTTGGCGTGATTATTGCGGCAGCAGGTATGGCAGCTCATTTGGGCGGTGTGCTTGCAGCGTCAACTACTCTTCCGGTTATCGGTATTCCGTGCAGTGCAAAGGTACTTGACGGAATGGATGCGATGCTTGCAACAGTTATGATGCCTCCGGGAATTCCTGTTGCCACAGTCGGTGTTAATGCTGCTAAAAATGCAGCCTTGCTCGCTGCCGAAATTCTCGCTGTCGGCGATGATGAACTTATGGCTAAGCTTGTAAAAATGCGTGAGGATATGGCAGAGCAGGTAAAGCAAAAGGATATCGCCCTTCAGGAAAAAATCAAGGAATTATAAGTAATGTTTGCCAAAGGCAAATTTCACTGTTTATAATTTCGCTTTTTGACGTTGTTGGGCGAACATTGTTCGCTCAAAGAAAAAATAAAATATAAAAAAGATTGTGAAATTGCTTATCCGCAATCTAATAAGGAGTTTAAAATATGAACGATAGTTTCAGCGCAAGCTACGCCGCTGCAGGTGTAGACGTAACAGCAGGTTATGAATCTGTTGAACTTATTAAATCACACGTAAAAAGAACCGAAATCCCGGGTGTTATGGGTTCAATCGGCGGCTTCGGCGGTATGTTTGAACTTTTGGGTGCAGGTGATTACAAAAATCCTGTTCTCGTTTCGGGTACTGACGGTGTCGGCACAAAGCTTAAGGTTGCCTTTCTTCTTGATAAGCACGACACAATCGGTATCGACTGTGTTGCAATGTGCGTTAACGACGTTGCCTGCTCAGGTGCAAAGCCGCTTTTCTTCCTTGATTATATTGCTTGCGGCAAAAACTATCCGGAAAAAATTGCTCAAATCGTAAGCGGTGTTGCAGAGGGCTGTGTTCAGGCAGGATGTGCGCTTGTAGGCGGCGAAACTGCCGAGCATCCCGGTCTTATGCCTAATGAGGAATATGACCTTGCCGGTTTTACCGTTGGTATCGGCGAAAAGGATAAGCTTGTTTCAGGCGATAAGCTTGCAAGCGGCAACGCTCTTATCGGTGTTGCTTCTTCAGGTGTTCACTCAAACGGTTTTTCACTTGTAAGAAAGGTGTTTAATATCACTGAGGAAAGGCTTGGAGTTCACGTTGCCGAGCTTGGAAAAACTCTCGGTGAGGAGCTTTTAACTCCTACAAGAATTTATGTTAAACCTCTTCTTGCTCTTATGGATAAGGTTAACGTAAATGCTATCAGCCATATTACCGGCGGCGGATTTTATGAAAATGTTCCGAGAATGTTAAACGACGGTTTTAAGGCTGTTATTGAAAAGGATAAATGCTTCAAAAAGCCTATTTTCGACCTTATTGCAAGCGAGGGAAATATCCCTGAAAGAGATATGTTTAACACATTTAATATGGGTACGGGTCTTGTTATTGCAGTTGATAATGATAAAGCAGACGAGGCTGTAAGAATACTTAATGAAAACGGCGAGGACGCTCGTGTAATCGGCGAAATTCAGACGGGCGAAAAGGGTGTTGAACTCGTATGATGAAAAATATTGCTGTTTTGGTGTCGGGCGGCGGAACTAATTTGCAGGCTCTTATTGATGCGCAAAGCAGGGGAGAAATTATCGGCGGTAAAATCACCCTTGTTGTGTCCTCAAATCCTGACGCTTATGCTCTTAAAAGGGCTGAAAATAATAACATCGCAACTAAAATTTGCGAAAAGAAAAATTATAAAGACAGAACTGAATATACTGCTGCAATCAGGGATATTCTCCTTGAAGCAAAAGCGGATTTAGTGGTTTATGCCGGCTTTATGACTATTCTTGACGAACAGATTGTAAAGGCATTTCCAAATAAAATGATGAACGTTCATCCTGCTTTAATTCCGTCATTTTGCGGTGAAGGCTATTGGGGGCTTCACGTTCACGAAAAAGTTATTGAAAGCGGAGTGAAACTTACCGGTGCTACCGTTCATTTCGTAACCGAGGAATGCGACGGCGGTCCTATCATTTTGCAAAAGGCAAGCGAGGTCAAATTTGATGATACTCCCGAGGTTTTGCAAAAACGAGTTATGGAGGAATGCGAGTGGAAAATTCTTCCCCGTGCCGTTTCTCTTTTTTGCCAAGATAAGATTGAAGTTTACGGCAACAGAACAAAAATAATTGAATAATTTTGAGGTGTAATATATGGAAATCAAATCTCTTGCAAACGAGCTTAATACTAATTCATATCCGGGCAGAGGCATTGTTCTCGGTCAAAGTGATGATGGCAAATTCGCTGTGGCTGCTTATTTTATTATGGGCAGAAGCGTAAACAGCCGTAACAGAATTTTTGAGGAAAATGAACGTGGCGGAATACGTACTAAGGCTTTTGATGAGTCAAAAATGGAGGATCCGTCACTTATTATCTATAATCCTGTTCTTAAGTTTAACGGAGACACAATTGTAACTAACGGCGACCAGACTGATACTATTTACGATTCGTTTTCTAAGGGCGATTGCTACCACGATGCACTTATCACAAGAGAATTTGAGCCTGACGCACCTAATTATACACCAAGGATTTCAGGTATTTTAAAGGAAAACGGTAATTATAATCTTTCCATACTTAAGTCAAACTGCGGTGAACCGGAGTGTGTAAGATTCTTCTATGAATACCCTGCAAGAAGAGGGCTCGGCCATTTTATTCATACATATAAATGCGACGGCAATCCTATTCCGTCATTTGAGGGTGAGCCTACTCCTGTTGAAATCAATAGTGATATCGACGAGTTTACCAATATGATTTGGACTAATCTTAACGAGGATAATAAGGTTTCTCTTTTTGTTCGCTTCATTAATCTTAAAACAAAAGAGGAAGAAACACGTATTATCAATAAAAACGAGAAATAATTTTTAAAAGGGTGGCTCAAGTCACCCTTGCTTTGCTATTATAAATTATATATTATTTACATATATATTATGAATTTGGAGGAAAATATGAAAGTTCTTGTTGTTGGCGGGGGCGGCAGAGAGCACGCTCTTGTAAGGAAAATTAAAGAGTCGAAGAAGGTTGATGAGATTTTTTGCACACCGGGAAACGGCGGTATCTCTTATGATGCCAAGTGTTTTGATGTTGCGGCAACCGATATTGACGGTGTTGTGAACTTGGCTAAGGAAATCAAAGCCGATTTGGTTGTTGTTGCTCCTGATGATCCGCTTGTTGCAGGTATGGTAGACGCTCTTAATGAGGCAGGATTTAAAACATTCGGTCCACGTGCAAATGCAGCGATTATCGAAGGCTCTAAGGTTTTTTCAAAGGAACTTATGCAAAAATATAATATTCCGACTGCTGAATATAAAGTGTTTGATAATGCCGAAGAAGCAATTGAATATATTAAGGAAAGAAACGAATTTCCTACTGTTATTAAGGCAGACGGCCTTGCACTCGGCAAAGGTGTAATCATTCCTGAAAATCTTGATGATGCAATCGCAGGCGTTAAGGAAATTATGGAGGATAAAATCTTCGGTGCCTCCGGCAATAATATTGTTGTTGAGGAATTTTTGACAGGTCCGGAGGTCTCTGTTCTTGCATTTACAGACGGTAAATGCGTTAAGCCTATGGTATCTTCTATGGACCATAAGCGTGCGCTTGACGGCGATAAAGGTCTTAATACAGGCGGAATGGGAACTGTTTCTCCTAATCCTTATTATACGCAAGAAGTTGCAAATGAATGTATGGATAAAATATTTATGCCTACAATCAATGCTATGAATAACGAGGGCAGAACATTTAAAGGCTGTCTTTATTTCGGCTTGATGATTACTCCTAAGGGACCTAAGGTAATTGAATATAATTGCCGTTTCGGCGACCCTGAAACTCAGGTTGTTTTGCCAAGGCTTAAGACTGATATTGTTGATATTTTTGAGGCAATTGACAATGAAACGCTTTCAGACCTTGACGTTGAGTGGAGTGATGATGCGTGCGCTTGCGTAATTATGGCTTCGGGCGGCTATCCTAAGTCATACCCTAAAGGAATTGAGATTACAGGTCTTTCAAACGGTCAGCTTGACGGTGTAACCGTTTACCATGCGGGAACTAAACTTCAAGATAACAAACTTGTTACCTCAGGCGGCAGAGTTTTGGGCGTTACGGCACTCGGTGATACTCTTGAAGATGCACTGAAAAAATCTTACGATGCAGTTGAAAAAATTCATTTTGAAGGCGCTCATTACAGACGTGATATCGGAAAGCGTGCTCTTGAGGCGAATAAATAAGCTTTATACAATTTGTTGTAATTAAATAAATTGTGAACTTTTTAAAACTTTACAAAAAGTTGTTGACAATTATACAAAATGGAATTATACTATGCGTGTAATTAATTAAACTATTATTAAAGAACGAGGGTTTAAGTTATGGCAACGGTTAAAAAAAGCAAAAAGAAGGTTATTGTACCTATTTGTATAATACTTGTTATTGCAATTGTAGCCGGAACTGTTTTTGGCGTTGTTAAGTCAAAAAGCGGTGAAGAGGTTAAGCTTAATACAATTGCTACAGGTGATATTTATGAAAAGGTATCATTAACGGGCGATGTAACCGCAGGCACTTCTAAGGAATATAAAGTCGGCACAGTTGCTACGGTTAAAAATGTTAATGTTAAGGTTGGCGATCAAGTTAAAAAGGGTGATGTTCTTGCAACATTTGATACCACATCTCTTGACGGTCAGGTTTCTTCCCTTCAAGCTTCTTATAACGACGCAGTAAAGAATTATAATACGGCAGTAGCTAATCAAAAGAGCGCCAAAAATTCTGCTGCTTCACTTAAAAAAGAGGTTAATTATCTTGATAAGAAGATAGCAAAACTTAAAAAGAAGATGACTAAAACCACAACTACAAAGAAAAAGAAAAAAACCACTACCAAGGCCGCTTCAACTACAACAGGCTCTTATTCACAGTGGCTTTCTACTTCAACAACTAAGGCTACTACGAGTGCTTCTACAACTAAGCCGACTACAGATGACGGCAAGCCAAAATATACGGTTTCACTTACTGCATATCCGTCAGCAGTTTGCGGTACCGTAACAGGCTCAGGCAGATATAATCAGGATGTCGGCTATATAACAGCTATTGCTACTCCTAATGCAGGATGGCAGTTCCTTGGTTGGTATGCAAACCGTGCTGCTTATCTTGCAGGCGACGCACCTCTTGCAAATACTCCTGCATGGACTATTCACGTTACGGGCGACATTAGCTACATAGCAGTATTTGCGGAGGATACAAATTCAAGCACAACGGGCAACGCTACTATTAACGATATTGCAAATGCTCTTATACAAATTAATAATAACATTGCCTCAATTACTAACGATATTAAAACTTTAACCACTATTTCTCAAATTATTGCCACAACAATTTCAGGTGCAATTGCATCGGGTCAACTTAACAGCGAAGCTATTGCAAATCTTGTAGGTAAGCAAGTCCAAAAGGCAATTACAGACGGCATTATCGATTCAACAAAGTTTATTGTTGAAAGCGGCGTTGCGGTTGATATGATTAAAGCCGCTGTTTCTTCAATTGATTACAGAGCACTTGCCAAGGGCGTTTCGGATTCAGATAACGCAGTTCTTACCGGCTGTGAAATTCAGCGTGCTATTCTTGCAGCTCAGTATGAAGTTTATAAAACTCAGGGCAATGCAACTGTTGTTGACGCTCAAAAGTCAGCGGTTGACGTTTCAAAAAAGGCTCTTGATGCTATGAAAGAGCAACAAACAGCTCTTAAAAACGGTTGGACGGCTGATTTTGACGGCGTTATTACCGCAGTTGATATCAACCCTGATTCTCAAACAACGGCTCTTACGTCGGGTATTACTCTTGAAAATCACGATATTTTGGTTGCTACAGTAAGTCTTAGCGAATATGACGTTCATAAGGTTAAGGTTGGTATGAAGGCAAAGGTTACTACTGCTTACGGTGAATATGAGGGCGAGGTTGCAACTATTGCTCCTACTGCTACAGGCGGTTCGTCAGGCTCAATTCTTGACAGCGTAGGCTCAATGGCAGGCATAAGCGGTCTTTCATCTCTTACGGATTCCGGCGCAGGTGTTGAATGTACTATCGAAATTAAAAATCCTGACGAAAATATTATTGCAGGTTTTGATGCCGACGTTGAAATTCAAACAGGCTCATATCTCGGCGTAACTGTTGTTCCTATCGAGTCTATCACTCTTGAAAAGACAGGTTCTTATGTTTATCTTTATAATGAAGAGGATAAGACTGTAACTAAGACTGAAATTAAGACCGGTGCTATATCAGATACGGCATACGAGGTTACATCGGGTCTTAAGCCTGGTGATAAGATTGTTTCGTCACCAAAGACGGATTATAAAGAAGATACCTTTAAGGTTAAAGTAGTAGACAGCACAAATAAGTAAGGAGACTTTGCAGTGAATATTACAGAAAGTCTGAAAATCGCAGTCAAGTGTATTAAGTCAAATTGGATGCGCAGTCTTCTTACGATGCTGGGTATTATTATCGGTATCAGCTCCGTTATTATGATTATCGGCGCAGGTACGGGTGTAAGAGATTATATTGTCGGTCTTATTGAGGATATGGGCTCAAACGCTGTTCTTGTAAGCGTTGATACCACCTCCGCTACCGATAATGACTATATTACTCTTGACGATGTAGAAAATATTAAAAATAAAGTAAACGGTGTTGAGCGTTGCTCTCCTATGCTTATGGGCTTTGGCCGTGCTACTATTGACAAAACCGCTACAGAGGCTACGGCTATGCTTATCGGTGTAAACAGCGACGTTCAATTTGCATTGACTAATTCGTGCGAATACGGTCGATTTTTCACAGATGAGGAGTATAATGCAAATGCACCTATCGCTGTAATGGGTACTAACTCCGCTCAGCAGGCATTTGGCTACGAGGACGTTACTAATGAATATGTTACCGTTTCTTCAAGCGGTAAATCAATGAAAATCAAGATTTGCGGCGTTGCAAATGTTGACGCACTCGCAAGCACTCTCGGGGGCTCAAGCTCCATGAGTAATATGTTTTCAAGTGCAGGCGGAGATAAGACTATTATTGCCTTGTTCCTGCCTTGTACCACTCTTACTCAAATTACAGGTGCAGATGCTAATCTCGGCAGTGTGTTTGTTATCGCTAAGGAAGGCTATGATTATGATGCAGTAGGTAATGCTACGGTAAACTATCTTAAGTCGGCTCACGGCAATTATTCAAACAGTATGTATACCGCTCAGAATATGGCTACTTATGTAGATATAGTTAATATCATTATGTCGGTTCTTACCGCCTTTATCGCTTGTGTAGGCGCTATTTCGCTTATTGTCGGTGGTATAGGTGTTATGAATATTATGCTCGTCTCGGTAACTGAACGAACGCGTGAGATTGGTATACGAAAGTCGCTGGGTGCTAAGACAAAGATTATTACGATGCAGTTTCTGACGGAGTCGGTAATTCTGTGTTTAATAGGCGGTCTTATCGGCGTTACAATTGGTATTGCGGGTGCTTTTGCGGCATGCTCAATAATCAATATTAAGCCTAATATTACTTGGTGGCTTATACTTGTTGCACTTCTGTTTTCAAGCGGTGTAGGCCTTTTCTTCGGCATCTATCCGGCAAGAAAAGCTGCCCAAATGAGCCCTATTGATGCTCTTCGCAGTGAATAATTCTTTTTATAGTTTAATTTAAAGGTAAGCTGATATTGTCAGCTTGCCTTTTATCTTGATATTGTTAAAGCTTTGTGTTAAAATGTATTCAATATTTATTAGAGGAGATTATCATGAATATTAATCACGTTCTTGAGCAGTTTAGGTTTAAGGGTGAGCTTGAATCTTGCGATATATTCGGCTCAGGTCATATTAATACTACGTTTCTTGCAACATATAATGAAGACGGCAAGAAGAGAAATTATGTAATTCAAAAGGTTAATACAAGCATTTTCCCTGATATTGACGCTCTTATGAACAATATTTTTTCCGTTACCGACTTTTTGAGAGAAAAGATTAAAGCTGACGGCGGTAATCCTCATAGGGAGACGCTTCATTTTATCAGAACTTTTGACGGAAATAAATATTTTAAAGACGAGGACGGCTCTTGTTTTCGTGCGTATCGTTTTGTTGACAATTCAAAGGCATATGACACGGTTGACAGCGCAGAAGTTTTTGGCAAAAGCGGTAAGGCATTTGGCAGATTTCAAAAGTATTTAAGCGATTTTCCGGCTGAAAGTCTCAGCGAAATTATTAAGAATTTCCATAATACAATTTGGAGATATGAAAATGAATTTATCCCTGCGGTTCAGGCTGATAAGGCGGACAGAGCTGTTAATTGCGGGGAGGAAATTAAGTTTGTTATGCACAGGCGTGAGGATTGCAAAAAGCTTGTTGAACTTATTGAAAAAGGCGAACTCCCGCTTCGTGTAACCCATAATGATACAAAACTTAATAACGTCCTTTTTGACAGCGACAGCGATGATGCTATTTGCGTTATCGACCTTGACACGGTTATGCCGGGTCTTGCGCTTTATGATTTCGGCGACTCTATTCGCTTTGGTGCTAACTCCTGCGCCGAGGACGATGATAATTATGATAAGGTTGAGCTTATGCTTGATTATTTTGAGGCGTATGCAAAAGGCTTTTTGAGCGAGGCAGGCGATGCTCTTAATCAGTGCGAAATAGATAATCTTGCCTTTTCCGCCAAACTTATGACCTTTGAGTGCGGTATGCGTTTTCTTACCGACTATCTCAATGGCGATATATATTTTAAGACTGCATACCCTGAGCATAACCTTGTTCGTGCTAAAAATCAATTTGCTCTTGTTGCCGATATGGAAAGAAAAATGGAGCAAATGCAGCAGATTATTAAGAATATTACCGAATAAATTTTTTTATTGTAATTTTGAGAGATGATTTATTTCATCTCTCTTTTTATTTTTGTTTTTTATTTTCACACATAACGTCACTCTTTTTTGTCAATAATATTTTTGTACATAAATTGAAAAAGGGTGATTGTGTGCAATATAATAAAGTTGAAATATGCGGTATTAATACCGGCAGGCTTAAGGTGCTCAAAGAAAAAGAAAAAATGGAACTCTTAAAAAAGGCTCAAGCCGGAGATAAAAATGCAAGAAATGAGCTTGTTGAGGGCAATCTGCGCCTTGTACTGTCCGTAGTGCAACGTTTTTCAAACAGAGGGGAAAATATGGACGACCTTTTTCAAGTCGGCGTAATCGGCCTTATAAAGGCTATAGATAATTTCAATACTGACCTTGATGTTCGTTTTTCCACCTATGCCGTGCCGATGTGTATAGGCGAAATAAGGCGATATCTGCGTGATGATAATCCCATTCGTGTCAGCCGTTCTATGAGAGATACCGCTTATAAAGCAATGCAGGTTAAGGAACAGCTTATAAATGAAAACGGCAAGGAACCGACTATTGAGGAAATTGCTCAAAGGCTTGAAATGAAAAAAAGCGATGTTGTTCTTGCTCTTGAAGCAATTGTTGACCCGGTATCACTTTATGAGCCGGTATATAATGACGGAGGTGATACTATTTTTGTTATGGATCAAGTGGGCGATAACTCGACCGATAAAGATTGGGTAGATGAAATTTCTATTAAAGACGAAATCAAAAAACTTGATGACAGAGAACGAAATATTATGTACCTTCGCTTTATGCAGGGCAAAACGCAAATGGAGGTTGCACGTGAGGTTGGTATATCACAAGCTCAGGTTTCCCGCTTAGAAAAAAACGCCCTTAAACGAATTAAGGGCGAGTGAAGAATTTAAAGAACCATAATCAGCGTGCCTGCCGCAATCAAAATACAGCCGACAAGTGACTTGATATTGAAATCCTCGTGAAGAAATATAAACGCCAAAACAAGAGTGATTACGACGCTTAATTTATCAATAGGCACAACTTTTGAAACCTCTCCGATTTGTATTGCTTTGTAGTAACAAAGCCACGAAGCACCGGTTGCAAGACCTGACAAAATAAGGAATATCCAGCTTTTTTTGCTGATATTAGTGATTGTCGATTGCGCATTGGTGATAAACACCATAAGCCAAGACATTGCAACAACTACAACCGTTCTGATTGCCGTTGCAAGATTAGAGTCAACGTCTTTAATGCCTACCTTTGCAAGAATTGATGTTAAAGCCGCAAATATTGCCGATAAAACTGCAAATACCGCCCACATATTTTTCATCTCTTTTCCTTTTTCATATTTTTATTTTAGTTCTTTTCTTAGTTATTGTAAAGTGTAAATTTAAACTAAAGTAGAACGAAAAATATTTTGACAACTGTATAAATTAGTGATATTATAATGACGAAAGGGTGATTGAATATGAAAAAAATTTCAAGTGTTTTATTGGCATTTTTGATGCTTGTTTCAAGCTTATTTTGCGCAAATGCTGCATTTGGTGAGGACTGGTCAAGTCAGAACGGTAAAAACACATTTCAAAGCGCTGAAAATCTTGTAATCGGCACAATTTATAACCGCCCTGCGACGGAAATTACAGGCGCTGTTTTTAAACTCGACTTAAATCAAGCAGCAAAATATACATTATCGATTTCATCAAATTCTGCCGCAAAAGTTGAGATTTATCAAAATGATGAAAAAAATATTATTGATACCGTATTTGTTTTAGGAGATAAAGCGCAGAAAAAGGTTACAGACAAGAATTTTGATTTTCTTAAAGGCACTTATTATTTCAGGATATTGAGTGCAGGTGATTACACTTTTTCCGTTTCAAATTATGTTTGCAATCATTATTTTGATGTTGTAACAACTTCGCCTACTTATTTTTCAGCCGGATATCATACATATACCTGTTATCTTTGCGGTTATTCCTACAAAACAAAGGGCGATAAAAAGAAAATTCTTAAAACCCCTAAAATTTATTCACTAAAAGCGGGGAAAAAGAAAATAACTGTAAATAATTCCAATAATAAAGCCGCTTCGGGATATCAAATTAAGCTTTCAACAAGCAAAAAATTCACTAAAAAGACTACCAAAACAGTTAAGGTCAAATCTTCAAAATCGACTGTTAAAAAGCTTAAAAGCAAGAAAAAATATTATGTAAAAGTAAGAGCGTATAAAACTAAAAACGGTAAGACCGTTTATTCTGCTTGGTCCAAAATTAAAACTGTTAAAACTAAATAATTGCTGAGGCGGAATGACATAAATTGTTATTCCGCTTTTTTATAAAAAATTTATTTTGGGTATTGAATTTTTTCTGCTTATAATGTAATATATAAAAATAATATAATATATAATAATGCAGTCAGTGATTTCTTTAAACGAATGTAAATTATTGGCACACTTTCTTGGAGTTGTGTATGGAAAAAATCACAGGTAAAAATAACGAAATAATAAAGGGCGTTAAAAAACTCTTTACCTCTTCCAAGGAGCGCAGGGCACAGGGCTTGTTTGTTCTTGAGGGGGCAAGGCTTGTTTTTGACGTCCTTAACTCTTTTTATGAGGTTGAAATATTCTTGATAACGGAAAGCGCAAACGAAAGGTATTTTGAAAAGTCCGTTTTAATGCAAAGGAAAAGCAAAGCCTCTTATTTCATAAGCGATACTCTTTCGCAAAAATTAAGCGAAACGAAGAATTCTCAAGGTATTTTTGCAGTTTGCAAAATGAAAAATGATAATAACGCTCTTCAAAACGGCAAAAAGTATATTGCTACAGATAATCTTCAAGACCCGGGTAATCTCGGCACAGTTATAAGGACGGCGGAGGCGCTCGGCATTGGCGGCGTAATTGTCGGAGGAGGGTGCGATGTATATAACCCAAAGGTTTTGCGTGCGTCAATGGGTTCGGCACTCAGGATTGAGGTTATTGAATGTTTAAGCCTTGTTCCAATATTAAATCAGGCAAAGTCTCTCAAAATTAAAACGTATGCCACTTCGCCTGACACCTCTGCAAAAAAAATAAACGAAATTGATTTTTCATCTTCCTGCCTTTGCGTTATCGGTAATGAGGCTAACGGGGTAAGCGATGAGGTTATGGCAATGTGTGATGAAAAAATAACAATCCCTATGCCCGGCCGTGCAGAAAGCCTTAATGCGCATGTGGCGGCAGCCATAACGATGTGGGAGATGCAAAGATGAGTGAAAATGCAAGGTATTGGATTTGGCTTCAAAACGCTCTTGGATACGGCGCTAAAATAAAAAGCATAATTGATGAATACAAAAGTGCAAAACTTCTTTATGAACTTGGTGAAAGCGAATGGAAAATGAGCACGGTTTTATCTAAACGTCAAGTTGAAAAGTTGATGATGACGGATGTTGGCGAGTCAGATGAAATAATTGATTGCTGTTCAAAAAACGGTTATAAAATAATTGATTTTGACGATAAAGCTTATCCAAAAAGGCTTAAGGAGATAATTAATCCGCCTGCCGTTTTGTATGTTGACGGCGAGCTGCCCGATATTGATAATCTTGTTTGCATCGGTATGGTAGGCACAAGAAAGGCAAGTGAATATGCAATCAAAGCGGCGCACATTATGGCTAAGGGTATTACCGAGGCAGGTGCTCTCGTTGTAAGCGGCGGAGCCTTGGGAATTGATACATATTCTCATTTAGGCGCTCTTGCCTGCGGCGGAAAAACAGTTGCCGTTTTGGGAAACGGGCTTGGTAATAATTATTTAAAGGCTAACGAAGGCTTAAGAAATATGATAAAGCAAAGCGGTGCACTTGTTACTGAGTATCAGCCCAATGTTCCGGCTAACAGAACTTCTTTTCCTATGCGCAACCGAATTATAAGCGGTTTGAGTTTAGGTATTTTGGTAGTTGAGGCAGGTGTTAAAAGCGGCAGCCTTATTACCGCAAATCTTGCGATTGAGCAAAACCGTGATGTTTATGCCGTTCCCGCTTCTATATTTTCAAGCGATTTTTCAGGTACAAATAAACTTATAAGCGACGGCGCAAGGCTTGCAATCAATCCCGTTAACGTGGTTGAGGCTTATGAAAATGATTATCCGACTCTTGATTTATCTAAAATAAGGACTGCTAATGAAATAGTCCTTGATAACTCGGAAAAAACGCTTGATACCTCTATTGTTAAGAAAAAATCGGCTAAGGAGCTTAATGTTAAGCCGACGCCTGAAAATAATTTGATTGATAAAAAATACTCCTTTGAAAATCTTGAAAAAGGAAGAGAAAACAGAAGAAAAATTGACGAAAATGTATGGTCGCTTGAAGGAAACAACAAAATCGTTTATGACTGCATAGGCGAGGAGTTTACTCAGGTTGATGATATAATCGAGAAATCGGGCTTAACCGCTTCGCAGGTTCTTGTAGCTTTAACATTTCTCGAACTTAAAAAAGTGATAATAAGTGCCTCGGGTAAGAGGTTTAAAAAATCCTGAAAGGAAACAGAATATGTCTAAATTAGTAATTGTGGAGTCACCTGCAAAGGCAAAAAATATTAAAGGCTATCTCGGAAGAGGTTATGACGTTATTGCCTCAATGGGTCACGTCAGGGATTTGCCGGCAGCAAGGCTCAGCGTTGATATTGCAAATGACTTTGAACCGAAATATGCGGTAATAAAAGGAAAGGAAAACTTCGTTAAAGACCTTAAGAAAAAGGCTGACAATGCGGACTATGTTTATCTCGCAACCGACCCCGACCGTGAGGGAGAAGCTATTTCTTGGCATCTTGCCACTCTTTTGGGTCTTGACCTTAAGGATAAAAACAGAGTTACGTTTAATGAGATTACAAAAAACGGAGTAAAAAACGGAATGAATGCGCCACGTCAAATTGATATTGATTTGGTTGACGCTCAGCAGGCAAGGCGTATTCTTGACCGACTTATCGGCTATAAGCTTTCGCCGTTTATTTCCCAAAAAATCAGAAGAGGTCTTTCGGCAGGCCGTGTTCAGTCGGTCGCTCTCAGATTGATTGTTGACAGAGAAAATGAAATTCGTGCATTTAAGGCAGAGGAATATTGGTCGATTGATGCTAAGTTTACAAACCCGCCGGAAAGAAAGGTATTTTCAGCTTCTCTTTCAACTAAAAACGGTGAAAAAATCAAGATTGAAAATAAAGAGCAAAGTGACAGCGTTCTTTCTGACCTTGACGGCGAAAGTTATGTTGTAAAGGGCGTTAAAAAGGGCAGCAGAAAGAAAAACCCTACTCCTCCTTTTATCACGTCAACTCTTCAGCAGGAGGCTTCAAGACGTCTTTCATTCCAAGCAAGGAGAACTATGAAGGCGGCGCAGGAACTTTACGAAGGCGTTGAGGCAGGAGAACTCGGCACAGTAGGTCTTATCACATATATGAGAACAGACTCGCTTCGTATATCAGAAGAAGCAAGAGCAGCCGGTAATGAATTTATTACAGAGACATACGGCGAAAAGTATCTTCCTAAAAAGCCAAGATATTTTAAATCAAAGAGTAATATTCAAGACGGTCACGAGGCTATCAGACCGTCAATGCCAAAGGTTACACCTGAGCAGGTTAAGCCATATCTTACAAGCGACCAATATAAAATTTATAAACTTGTTTGGGAAAGATTTATTGCATCTCTTATGGAATCCTGTATGCAGGAAACTATGAAAATCGAGATTGAGGCAGGAGAATATATCTTCACCGCCACAGGTTATACAGTTAAGTTTGACGGCTTTACAAAGCTTTACGAGGAAAAAGTTGACGATGAAAAGAACGACAGCGCATCTCCTCTCCCGGCTCTTAAGGAAGGCGACGAACTTAAGCTTAAGAGTATTTTGGGCAATCAGCACTTTACTCAGCCGCCTGCAAGATATACCGAAGCTTCCCTTACTAAAGCACTTGAGGAAAACGGTGTCGGCAGACCGTCAACTTATGTTACTATCACCTCAACTATTCTCAACCGTGAATATGTTAAGCGTGAGGGCAAGCAGTTTGTGCCGACTGAACTCGGCGAGGCTGTAACAAATCTTCTTAAAGATAAAATACCTAATATTGTTAATGTTAAATACACTTCCAAAATGGAGGCTGACCTTGATAAAATCGACTCCGGCGAAAAAAATTATAAGGATATGATTCGCCTTTATTATGATGATTTTGAAAAGCCTCTTGAAAAAGCTAAAGAGGAAATGCAGGGTGTTAAAATTAAGCTTAAGGAAGAAGAAACAGACGAAATTTGCGAAAAGTGCGGCAGAAATATGGTTGTCAAAGTCGGCAGATTCGGTAAATTTCTTGCTTGCCCCGGCTATCCGGAATGTAAAAATACAAAGCCGCTTATTTTCAGAACTAAGGCTAAGTGCCCTGAATGCGGCGGCGACGTAATTGAGAAAAAAACCAAGAGAGGCTCGTCATTCTACGGTTGTTCAAATTATCCTAAGTGTAATTTTATGACTTGGGACGCACCGAGCGACGAAGTTTGCCCTCGTTGCGGCAAGTCGCTCTTTAAACGCAAGGGCAATGTGCTTTATTGCCCCGATACAGAGGGCTGCGGTTTTACAAAGCCGGCTCCGAGAAAAAAGAAAACAGAAGAATAAACGGTAATTTATATGAAATTTAAGGTTATCGGCGCAGGTCTTGCGGGTGTTGAGGCTGCGTGGCAGATTGCAAATAACGGATATAATGTTTCGCTTTATGAAATGAAGCCGATTAAAAAGAGTGAGGCGCATAAGTCGGACTTGTTTTGTGAACTTGTGTGTTCAAATTCACTTAAGGCCTCACGTATTGAAAGCGCAGCAGGTCTTTTGAAAGAGGAAATGGCTCGTTTAGGCTCGCTTACGGTCCCGATTGCAAGGCAGTCGAGTGTTCCGGCAGGCGGCGCTTTGGCAGTTGACAGGGATATTTTCTCAAAAAGCGTGACTGAAAAAATCAAATCTCACCCCAATATTGAGGTGATTAATGAAATAGTTGAGGATTTAGAACTTGACGACGATACAATAACAATTGTTGCAACGGGTCCGTTGACAGACGGCGCTCTTGCAAAAAGTATCAGCAATATTACAGGTGAGTATCTCTCGTTTTATGATGCCGCCGCTCCGATTGTTACTGCAGAGAGTGTTGATATGTCTAAGGCATTCGGTGCTTCACGTTATGAGCGTGGCGGTGACGATGATTATATCAATTGCCCGTTCAATAAGGCAGAGTATGAGGCTTTTATTAATGAACTTGTTAATGCCGAGGGTGCAATTGTTCATGATTTTGACGTCTATGAGGGATGTATGCCGATTGAAAAACTTGCTAAAAGAGGGCTTGACGCTCCTCGTTTCGGCCCTATGAAACCTGTTGGTTTGGTTGACCCGAACACAGGGCACAGACCTTGGGCTTGTGTTCAGTTAAGACGTGAAAATTCAAAGGGTACAATGTTTAATCTTGTTGGCTTTCAAACCAATTTGAAGTTCGGCGAGCAAAAACGTGTTTTCTCTATGATTCCGGGGCTTGAAAATGCTCAGTTTGTGCGCTACGGCGTTATGCATAGGAATTCATTTTTGAATTCGCCAAAGCTTCTTAATAACGATTTTTCATTTAGAAATAAAAACAACCTTTTCTTTGCAGGTCAAATCACGGGAGTTGAGGGATATATGGAAAGTGCGGCAAGCGGAATTATGGCAGGTATCAATGCCGTAAGAAGAGCGCAGGGTAAAGAGCCGTTCACTCTCTCTGATGTTACTATGATAGGCGCTTTGAGCGATTATATCAGTGACGAAAGCGTTAAGAATTTTCAGCCTATGGGTGCTAACTTCGGTGTGCTGCCTGCAATAGAGCCGAAAATTAAGGATAAAAAAGAGCGCTATGCCGCTATGGCGCAAAGAGCGCTTGCAAGCCTTGAAGAAAGTATGAAAACTTTATAGTTAAAATTAAGTTGGGAAAGGGTGCAATATTTGCCATGCAAAAAAGAATAATTATTGATGCTATGGGTGGGGATAATGCTCCGCTTGAGATTCTTAAGGGTACCTATCTTGCTCAAAAAGAATACGGAATTGCTCCCGTACTTGTCGGAAATGATAAAGAAATACAAAAATGCATTAAGGATAATAATATTGCACTTGAAAATGTGAAAATTGTTAATTCAAATTCAGTTATCACAATGCATGACGATGCAAAGGCAGTACTTAAAGAAAAGGCAGACTCATCAATGGGTATCGGCTTTAAACTTTTGAATGAAGGTGAAGGCGACGCTTTCGTGAGTGCGGGAAATACAGGTTGCGTAACAGTAGGCTCAACACTTATCACTAAAAGAATTAAAGGTGTTAAAAGACCTGCAATCGCCTCTGTTATGCCAAGTGCAAAAAAGCCGTTTCTTCTTATGGACTGTGGTGCAAATGCCGAGTGCAGAGCTGAATTTTTATATCAGTTTGGCAAAATGGGAAGCCTTTATATGCAAAAAATTATGAAAGTCGAAAACCCAAGGGTTGCGCTTGCAAATAACGGCGAGGAGAGCACAAAGGGTACTTCGACCGTTAAAGAAGCTTATAAACTTATGCAAAATGCACCTTACAATTTTGTAGGCAATATTGAGGGCAGGCAAATTCCGTTCGGTGACGCAGACGTTGTTGTTGCCGACGGGTTTACAGGTAATCTTATTCTTAAAACTTATGAGGGCGTTGCAAAAGTTTTGATGAATGGTATTAAGAACGCTTTTATGAAAAATACGCTTTCTAAAATCTCATATCTCGGCGTTAAATCGGGTATTGACGATATGAAAAAGCAGTTTGATTATAAGGAATACGGCGGCGCTGTTATGCTTGGTGTTAAAAAGCCTGTAATTAAGTCTCACGGCTCGGCAGATGCACGTACATTTAAAAACGCAATCAAGCAGGCAATTTGGTTTTTGGATAACAATTTGATTAGTTCAATTGAAAATGAATTTTCAATAAATACGCAAGAGGAATAAAAATGGCAACTATCGAAGATAAAATAGGATATAATTTCAAAAATAAGGCTTATCTTATGGAGGCACTTACACATTCTTCCTTTGCAAACGAAAGGCATAATAAAATCAAGTGTAACGAAAGAATGGAATTTTTAGGTGACGCCGTGCTTTCTATCATTTCGGCTAACTATCTTTTCCATCGCTTTCCCGATATGCCTGAGGGCGATTTGTCAAAACTTCGTTCTTCTCTTGTCTGCACTCAGTCACTTTCGGATTTTGCAAGGCAGATATCACTCGGTAACTTCCTGTTTTTAGGCAAGGGAGAGTCAAACACTGGCGGTGCTGACAGACCGTCGATTTTAGAAAATGCATTTGAAGCGCTTATTGCCGCTATATATCTTGATGGCGGAATGGAAAATGCGGAAAAATTTGTACTTCATTTTCTTGCTCCTGCTGTTGAAACCCATCATATCAATTTTAAGGATTATAAAACAACTTTGCAGGAAATAGTTCAGCAAAACCCCGATGAAAATGTAAATTACGTTCTCGTCGGCGAGAGCGGACCTGACCATAATAAAACATTTGAGGTTGAAGTTCACCTTAATTCAAACGTTATCGGCAAGGGCAAGGGTGGAAGTAAAAAAAGTGCAGAACAGGCTGCGGCAAGAGAGGCACTTAAATTAATGGGTGTAATATGAAAAAAGGTAATATAAGTATTTTTGTTCCTCATTTAGGCTGCCCGTGTCAGTGTTCGTTTTGCAATCAAAAAACAATAACGGGGCAGGCAAATCAGCCCACACCGCAGGACGTTGACAAGGCAGTTAAAACGGCGCTTAAGTCAAAAGGCTTTGATTATGAAATTGCCTTTTTCGGCGGCTCATTTACTGCGATTGACAGAGAGTATATGATTTCTCTTTTGAAAGCGGCAAATAAATATATAAAATCAAATGAGGTAAAGGGTATAAGAATTTCTACCCGTCCCGACTGCATTGACGAAGAAATTTTGGATTTGCTCAAAGAGTACGGAGTTACAAGTATTGAACTTGGTGCGCAGAGTATGGACGATGAGGTGCTTTTGGCTAACAGGCGGGGGCATACGGCAAAAGACGTTGAAAATGCGTCAGAGCTTATTAAGTCATACGGTTTTGAGCTTGGGCTTCAAATGATGACGGGTCTTTATAAGGACAGCGAAGAAAAAGCTATTAAAACGGCTGAAAAAATAATTGCGCTATCGCCCCAAACCGTAAGGATTTATCCTACTGTTGTATTAAAAGGTACATATCTTGCAGACCTTTATTTAAGTGGTGAATATAAGCCACTCAACGCTGACGAATCGGCGCAGCTTTGCGCAAAACTTGTTTTGCTTTTTGAAAAGAATAATATAAAAATCATTCGTTTGGGGCTTCATTCAAGCGAGGATATTAAGAAAAATATGCTTGCAGGCGGTTTTCACGACAGCTTTGGCGAGCTTGTAAAGTCAAGGATTATGGTTGATAAAATTCTTGCGCTTCCTCCGGCTGATTATGAGGTGGCAGTTAATTCAAAGTCGCTTTCAAAGCTGAAGGGAAATAAAAAATCAAATATCTATCTTCTTATTGAGAGAGGATATAATATAAAAATTGTTATCGACAACAGTCTTGATGTTGATGAATTGGAGATAAAATAATGGTATTAAAATCACTTGAAATACAAGGTTTTAAGTCTTTTCCGGACAGGACAACGCTTAATTTCGGCAAGGGTATTACCGCAGTTGTCGGCCCTAACGGTTCGGGCAAAAGTAATATTTCCGACGCAGTTCGTTGGGTTTTGGGCGAGACAAGTTCTAAATCTCTTCGTGGCTCAAAAATGGAGGATGTTATCTTCAGCGGTACTTCTGCACGTAAGGCTTTGGGCTTTGCTCAGGTCCAGCTTACTCTTGACAATACCGACCAAACGCTTAAAGATAAGGGCGAGGTTGTAACCGTTTCAAGAAGATATTATCGTTCGGGTGAAAGTGAATATAAAATTGACGGCGAAATCGTAAGAGCAAGGGATATAAGAGAACTGTTTATGGATACGGGACTCGGTTCAGACGGCTATTCAATGGTAGGTCAAGGTAAGATTGACTCAATCATTTCGCAAAAAAATGAGGACAGGCGTGAGCTTTTTGAAGAAGCCGCAGGTATTTCCCTTTTTCGTCATAAAAGAAAAGACGCTACCCGCAGGCTTGACCAAGCGCAGGAAAATTTAGTCAGGCTTCTTGATATTTTGGGCGAACTTGAAAGCAGAGTTGAGCCGCTCAGAAAGCAGAGCGAAAAGGCGCAGAAGTTTATCACTCTTTCCGATGAGAAAAAAACGCTTGAAATAGGTGTATGGGTAAATAAGATTAACCGCTTTACCAATGATTTAAGAGAGCAGGAGCATAAAATTGACGCTGCCAACGCATCCTATGACGTTTGCGAAAAGGAACTTAAAGAGATTGAACAGGAGATTGAAGAAATAGCGCAAAAGACTGTTTCAATCAATACTCAAATCGAGCAAATCAGAGCAGGCTCAAAGGCTTATGAGGAGCAGGCGCTTCGCAAAGACGGCGAGGCTTCCGTTTTAGAAACTACTTTAAATCATAATAATGAAACTATTGAAAGACTTAAAAACGATATTGGCGATGTTGATAACACAAATCTTTCTATTGATGCTCAGATAGAGGAAAAAGAGCAGTTTATCTCAAAAAGCGTTAAGGAAATTGAGGAAAAGAAGGCTGAGCTTAAAAGTGTTACAAACGAGATGAATAATCTTCTTTCATCTAACGAAGAATTTTCAAAACTTACTGTTGAACTTAATCAAAAAATCACTTCTCTTACTTTGAAACTTTCCGACTGCCGTGTTAAATGTTCGCAGGCGCTCACTTCTTCTCAGGAAATCAAGTCAAGGCAGAGCGTTGTTGATTCATCAATTGAAAAAAGTCGTGAGGAGCTTGAAAAGTTTAAAGAGCTTAAAGCAAAAAGTGATGAAAATTTAGAAAGTTTGCAATCACGTATTGATGAAAATAACAATTCAATGCAGGGCTATAAAATCAAGCTTGAAAATAAAAATGCCAATGCAGATAAGATTAAAGCAGAACTTGAAAAAGTAACTAACGAATATAACCAAAAGGCGCAAAGAGCAAAAATGCTTTTAGACCTTGAAAAGAATATGGAAGGTTTTTCGGGTGCTGTTAAGGCGGTTATGCGCCAGGCACAGAATAAGGCACTTTCAGGTATTCACGGACCGCTTTCTCAACTCATAACCGTTGATAATGAGTACAGCGTGGCAGTTGAGGTTGCACTCGGTGCGGCAATGCAAAATATAGTTGTCGGCAATGAAGCAGATGCTAAGCGTGCAATTTATTATCTTAAAAATAAACGTGTCGGCAGGGCAACATTTCTTCCCATTTCGGCAATCAAGCCGAGAAGTCTTGATGAAAGAGATCTTGACGATAACTTGGGTTTTGTTGCAATTGCAAGCGACCTTGTTGATTGTAAGAACGAGTATAAAAATATTATCTCTAACCTTTTGGGCAGAGTTGTTATAGTTGAGGATATGGACTCGGCTATAGGCATTTCAAAAAGATATTCAAACAGATTTAAAATTGTTACCGTCGACGGTCAGGTTATTAACCCGGGCGGCTCAATGACAGGCGGTTCGCAGTCAAAGGGCGCAGGTATCCTCTCTCGTGGTAATATGATTGACGAACTTAATAATGAAGCCAAAAAGCTTGAAAAGCAAGCTGAAAAAATCAAGGCTGAGTATAAAACAGCACTTGAGGAGGCTAACTTTGCACTTGCCGCTTTACAGGGTGCACAAGCTGATTTGCAGCAGGCTAAAGAAGAACTTATTAGGGCGCAGGGCGAGCATAAGCTTGTTGCTGAAAAGTATGACCTTTTGTCCTCTCAACTCTCTGTTCTTGTTAATGAAAAGGACAGCGCTAAGCAGAGAATTGCAGAGTTTGAAAATGAGGCAAAATCATGCGAGGTTGAAATCAAATCGATTGAAGATGAAATTTCAAATACAGAAAGTGATCTTGAAAAGACCTCAGGCAATGCAAGCGAACTTAATGCAAAACGTGATGAGTATAGGGAAAAGAGCGAAAAAATCAATCTTGAACTTGTAACCCTTGCCAAGGATAACGAGGCAGCTAAGCTTTCTGTTGAAGAACTTAATTTCAGAAAAAATTCTCAGTCCGACAGGGTTAAAACGATTGAGGACGAGATTAAGTCAATTGAAGAGAAAAATCAAACACTTCTTATCTCAATCAATGAAATTAAAGCGTCTGCCAATGACCTCAGGGTTAAGGCGGAACAGTCCGATAAGGATGTAAGCGAGCAGATTAATCAAAGAAATGAACTTGAAAAGCGCACAACAGAGCTTAGAGGCGAGGAAAAGATTAAAAATCAGGACAGAGAAAAGCTTTCGGGTTCTATTGTTCGTCTTGATGAAAGAAAAATTGCAATGAAAAAAGAGTATGATGAGCTTAACGATATGCTCTTTGAGCAATATGAGCTTACTAAGCACGAGGCAGAGGCGCTTGATATTCAAATTGATGATATGACGGCGGCTAAGCGCAGACTCCACGAAATTAAGGTTGCAATTAAGAGTCTCGGCTCAATCAACGTCGGTGCTATTGAGGAATATAAAGAAGTCAGCGAGCGCTACACCTTCCTTAAGGAGCAAATAGGCGACGTTGAAAAATCGAAGAGTGAGCTTATGAAGATAATTGAGGATTTGACCGCTTCAATGAGTGAGAAATTCCTTACTCAGTTTAATAAGATTAATGAGGAATTTAAGGTTTGCTTTGCTGATTTCTTCGGCGGCGGTAAGGGCAAGCTTGTTTTGGAAGAGCCTGACAATTGCCTTGAATCACCTATTGAAATTCGTATTCAACCACCGGGAAAGTCAGTTCAAAATATCAACCTTTTCTCAGGCGGTGAGAAGTCACTTGCGGCAATGGCACTTTTGTTCAGCGTGCTTAAAGTGCAACCTGCTCCGTTTTGTATTTATGACGAGGTTGAGGCGGCACTTGATGATGTCAATGTTGAGCGTTTCGCAAAATATATGCGCAAGATGACAGATAAAACTCAGTTTATTTCAATCACTCACAGGCGTGGTACTATGGAGGAGGCAGACGTTCTCTACGGTGTCACAATGCAGGAAAAGGGTGTTTCAAAACTTATTGAACTTCAAACAGCTGAGCTTGCGGCAAAAATGGGACTTGAATAATCTGTAATGTTTAATTATAGGGCGGTAATTCACTTCTGCCGATAAATAATATATAATCCAATAATATAAAGGAAGAATTGATATGGGTATTTTTTCTGTATTTAAAAGAGGTCTTAAAAAGACAAGAGACGAGGGCATTACCGCTCAACTTGACGAGGTAGTGGATTCTTATGAGAAAATAACTCCTGAATTTTTTGATGACCTTGAGGAAATTCTTATAATGGGTGATGTCGGAATGCCGACTGCCGAAAGAATTATCCGTGATTTGAAAAGCAAAATAGAAAACGATAAGGTTGATGACGTAAGGCAAGTACGTGAAATGATGAAGGATATTGTTTCGGGTATTGTTTGGGGCGGTAGTTATTTAAGACTTCGTACCAAGCCGTCCGTAATTCTTGTTATCGGTGTAAACGGTGTAGGCAAAACGACTACTATCGGCAAGCTTGCTATGAGGTTAAAGGAACAGGGCAGAAGCGTTATTTTGGGCGCTGCCGATACTTTCCGTGCCGCTGCTATTGAGCAACTTCAGGTATGGGCTGACAGGGCAGACGTTGATTTGATTAAGCACGGAGAAGGCTCAGACCCTGCTTCCGTTGTTTATGATACCATTGCCGCCGGTAAGGCAAGGGGCAGTGACGTAATCATTATTGATACTGCCGGCAGACTTCATAATAAGAAAAATCTTATGGATGAGCTTAACAAAATCAGCCGTGTTATAGAAAGAGAACTTCCCGATGCTTCTAAGGAAATTCTTTTGGTGCTTGATGCTACAACAGGTCAAAATGCCGTTAATCAGGCTAAGGACTTTAAGGAAGCGGCAGGAATTACAGGCATAGTGCTCACTAAGCTTGACGGAACTGCTAAGGGCGGTGTTGTTCTTGCAATTAACAATGAACTCGACGTTCCTGTTAAATTTGTTGGCGTGGGTGAAAAGATTGAGGATTTACAGCCGTTTGACGCAGACGCATTTGCAGCAGGACTGTTTGATGCCAAAATTCCCGATGACGATAAGGAAATAACGGATTTTATTCAGCACGAAGATGAGGCTGACAATAAAAAGTCAGAGTAGGAGAATAGTGTGAAAAATCACACTATCCGGATTGTATTGCCCTCAAATTTTTTGACGGCATAATTTTGAGATGGCTGAAATCACCATTTACGCCTGTTCAGGCAACGCAGGATATAGGGTGATTTTTAATAAACTATTTGTTGCCTGAAAGGCTATGGTGATTATTATGGATTTTATTTTAGCAACAAATAATATGAAAAAGCTTGCGGAAATGCAGCGTATTTTATCTCCTCTCGGCATTAATGTTGTTACTGCAAAAATGCTTGGCAAACAGCTTGAGGACGTTGAAGAAGACGGAAAAACCTTTGAGGATAACGCAAAGCTTAAGGCAAGAGCGGCTTGTAAGGAAATGAATATGCCGGCGATTGCTGACGATTCAGGCTTGTGCGTTGATTATCTTGACGGTGCTCCGGGTATCTTTTCGGCACGTTTTGCAGGTGAGCACGGCAATGACGAAAAAAATAATGACCTTCTTCTTGAAAAACTTGATGGTGTACCGCTTGAAAAAAGAACGGCTCATTATGTATGTGCTATTTGTTGTACTTTCCCCGACGGACGTGAAATCGTCGTAAGGGGCGAATGCAATGGCGTTATCGGCTTTGAGCGTGACGGTCACGAGGGATTTGGATATGACCCGCTTTTCCTTGTTGACGGCAAGGATTTCGGCAGATATACAGCCGAGGAAAAGGATAAAATCAGCCACAGAGGTAACGCACTTCGTTTATTAACTAAAGAATTGGAGAAAATTATATGACATCTAAGGAAAGAGCGGCTTTAAGAGCAAAAGCTAACCCTCTTGAACCTATTATTCAAATTGGCAAGGAGGGTATAAGCGAAAATTTACTTACTCAAATTGACGATACGCTTGATAACAGAGAACTTATTAAAATAAGAGTTCACCTTGAATCTGCACCCGAATCCCCTAAGGAACTTGCGCAAAAGCTTTCTGAGCCTCTTGGCGCTGAGGTTATTCAGGTAATCGGCGGAATTATAGTTCTTTACCGTGAGGCGGATGAGGAGCGTATTGCAGAGAAAAAGAAAAAAAGAGGTTCCGGTAATTCTAAGGCGACAGCTAAAAAGAAGGTAAAAATCAAGGGTAAAAGACAGCGCCAAAGAGAAAAAGAAGCTAAAAACCCTTACGCTAAATACGACAGACCTAAATATTATGGCAGATAAGCAAAAAATAGGAGTTTTCGGCGGAGCGTTCAATCCCGTTCACAATGGGCATATTAACTTAGCGCTTCATTATCTTAATGAATTGGAGCTTGATAAGATACTCTTTATCCCGACCGCTTCACCGCCGCATAAATCTGATGATGATTTTGCACCTAAAGAAGACAGAATTAATATGCTTTCTCTTGCAATATCGTCGTTTGATAAATTTGAAATAAGCGATATAGAATTTAAACTGACAGGCAAAAGCTATACTTATTTGACTCTTTCAGAACTTGAAAAAATATATGAAAACGCAGAATTTTACCTTATAATCGGCGCTGACCAAATACTTCATTTCGATAAGTGGTATAAGTATAAAGAAATATTATCTCTTGTCACTCTTTGCACTTCGGCAAGAGAAAACGAAAAGGAAAAAGCGGAAATTTTAAGCTTTGCCTCAAGGCTTGACGGTCTTGATATGAATAAATTTAAGCTTTTGACCTCTCCCGTTTTAAAGGTCAGTTCAAGCGAAATAAGGCAAAAAATAAAAGACGGCGAGGATTTTTCCTCTCTTGTTCCAAAAAAGGTTTATGATTATATAATTAAGAGGAGAATTTATAATGTATGATACCGAAGCTTATATGAAAATTTTAAAAAATACGCTTTCGAGCAGAAGATTTTATCATTCTCTTTGCGTTTCCCAAAGTGCAAAAAAGCTTGCCGAAAGGTATAATCAGGATGTAGAAAAGGCAGAAATTGCAGGACTTTTGCATGATATAACTAAGGAAACGGGCAAAGCCGCTCAACTTGAAATTATTAAATACGCAGGTGTTGAACTTCATCCGTTTGATAAAAGGGGCGATAAGTTTTTGCACCAAGCGTCCGGCTCGGCAATGGCTAAAATTCTTGGGATAGAAGATGAGGAAATATTAGAAGCTATAAGATATCATACAACAGGAAAAGCAAATATGACTATGCTTGAGCAAATCATATATCTTGCTGACTTTATTTCTGCCGACAGAGATTATAAGGATATAGATATAATAAGAAAAGAAACGCAAAGAGGTATCGAATACGGTCTTCTTTACGGCACAGCCTACACAATCAAATCGGTTGCGTCAAGGCAGATATTGCTTCATCCCATGACGGTTGAGGCGTACAATTGGATTATTGATGAATACTTTAATTAGAAAGGGTGAATTTATGCAGGCACTTGATATAGTAAAAACAGCCGTAAAGGCGATTGACAGTAAAAAAGGCGAAAATATTGAGGTTATCGGTATTACCGATTTAACAGTTCTTACCGATTATTTCGTAATCGCCACGGCAACAAGCTCAACTCAGGTTAAAGCTATTTCCGACGAGGTTGAATATAAGCTTGATTTGCTCGGAGCAGAGCCTCATCATATTGAAGGCAGAAACACTTCTTGGGTTTGCCTTGATTATAATTCGGTCGTTATACACATTTTTCATAAGCAACAGCGTGATTTTTATTCGCTTGAGCGCTTGTGGGAAGACGGCGAAATTTTAGATACAGCAAAATTATTGGAGGATTAAAATATGGAGTACAATTTTAAAGAGATTGAATCCAAATGGCAAAACGTTTGGTACACTCAAAACACATTTGCGGCAAAACAGGATTTTTCACTTCCTAAGTATTACTGCCTTGTTGAGTTCCCTTATCCGTCAGGTCAGGGACTTCATGTAGGTCACCCGAGGTCTTATACGGCACTTGATATCGTTGCACGTAAAAAAAGGCTTCAGGGATACAATGTTCTTTATCCTATGGGTTGGGATGCTTTCGGTCTCCCGACTGAAAACTTTGCAATTAAAAACCATATTCACCCTGAAGAAGTAACTAAAAAGAATGTTGCAAGATTTAAGCAGCAGCTTCAGTCGCTCGGCTTCTCTTTTGATTGGACAAGAGAGATTAACACAACCGACCCAAGTTATTATAAATGGACACAATGGATTTTCTTGCAGCTTTTCAAAAAAGGACTTGCATATAAAAAGGAAATGGCTGTAAACTGGTGTACTTCTTGTAAGTGCGTTCTTGCAAATGAAGAAGTTGTAAACGGCGTTTGCGAGCGTTGCGGCAGTGAGGTTATCAGAAAAAATCAGAGCCAGTGGATGCTTAAAATTACAGAATACGCTCAAAGACTTGTTGACGACCTTGACGACCTTGATTTTATTGACAGGGTTAAGGTTCAGCAGAAAAACTGGATTGGCAGGTCAACAGGTGCGGAGGTTGATTTCGGTACTACTCTTGGCGATACGTTGACTGTTTATACCACACGTCCGGACACTCTTTTCGGCGCAACATATATGGTTATTTCACCTGAACACCCTCTTATTGAAAAGTGGGCGGATAAACTTAAAAATATTGATGAAATCCGTGCTTATCAGGCAGAGGCTGCACATAAGTCGGATTTTGAGCGTACAGAACTTAATAAGGAAAAAACAGGCGTTAAGCTTGACGGCGTAATGGGCATTAACCCTGTAAACGATACTGAAATTCCTATCTTTATTTCAGACTATGTACTTACTTCTTACGGTACAGGCGCAATTATGGCTGTTCCCGCTCATGATACCCGTGACTGGGAATTTGCAAAGAAATTTGATTTGCCTATTATCGAGGTTGTTGCAGGCTCAAAGGTCGGAGTTGAAAACGAAGCGTTTACCGATTGTGCAACAGGCAAACTTGTAAATTCCGCTTTCCTTACAGGTATGAGCGTTGAAGAGGCTAAAGAGGCTGTTACAGAATGGCTCACAAAAGAGGGCAAAGGACATCAAAAGGTCAACTTCAAGCTTCGTGATTGGGTATTCTCACGTCAAAGATATTGGGGCGAGCCTATTCCAATCGTTAAGTGCGACGATTGCGGATATGTTCCTGTTCCTGAAAGCGAGCTTCCTTTAAGACTTCCTATGGTTGACTCTTATGAGCCGACAGATACAGGCGAATCTCCGCTTGCTAAAATGACTGATTGGGTTAATACAACTTGTCCTTGTTGCGGAAAACCTGCTAAGAGAGAAACCGATACTATGCCGCAGTGGGCAGGCTCGTCTTGGTATTTCTTAAGATATATGGACCCTCATAACGATAAGCAACTTGTATCTAAAGAAGCTGCAGAGTATTGGAGCCCTGTTGATTGGTACAACGGCGGTATGGAGCATACAACTCTTCACCTTCTCTATTCTCGTTTTTGGCATAAATTCCTTTATGATATCGGCGTTGTTCCTACTAAGGAGCCTTATCAAAAGCGTACCTCTCACGGTATGATTCTTGGTCAAAACGGTGAAAAGATGTCTAAGTCAAGAGGTAACGTTGTTAACCCTGACGAAATCGTTGACCAGTACGGTGCAGATACAATGCGTCTTTATGAAATGTTTATCGGCGACTTTGAAAAGGCTGCTCCTTGGAACAGCGATTCAATTAAGGGTTGTAAGAGGTTTGTTGAGCGTTTCTGGAACTTGCAGGAAATTGTTAAAGACGGTAATGAATATTCCCCACAGCTTGAGGCTCTTATGCATAAAACAATTAAAAAGGTTTCGGAAGATATCGACAACCTTAAGTGCAACACAGCTATTGCTTCAATGATGACATTGGTTAACGAAATGTATGCAAAGGGTGTTAATAAGGCAGAACTTCGTGATTTGACAATTATTCTTAATCCTTTTGCACCTCACGTAACTGAGGAAATGTGGCAGATTATGAACTTCGGCGGTGCAGTTCACGAGGCTCAGTGGCCGAGCTTTGATGAGTCAAAGACTCAGGAAAACGACGTTGAAATTGCGCTTCAGGTTAAGGGCAAGGTTCGTTCAAGAATTGTTGTTCCCGTAGATATCAGCAAAGAGGACGCTATTGCTCTTGCTAAGAAGGATGAAAAGATTGCCGCAGAAATTGCAGGTAAAGAAATTAAAAAGGAAATCTACGTTCCCGGCAAGCTTGTTAATATTGTTGCAATATGAGTTGTAACTGACTTTGTATTGCTGAAAATCTGTTACGCATCAAGGTGACAGAATTTGAAAAAACTTAATTTACCCGAAATAAGAGGTAACAATAATGGCTGATAAAAAAATATATACCGTTGCAACCTCGCATCTTGATACGGTGTGGAGCTGGGATTTTGAAACGACTGTAAGTAAATACATATATAATACCTTAGTCGATAACTTCAAGCTTTTCGAAAAATATCCTACATATAAATTCTCATTTGAAGGCTCATACAGATATGAACTTATGGAGGAATATTATCCCGAACTTTTTGAAAAAATGAAAGAATATATCAAAAACGGCAGATGGAATGTTTGCGGTTCTGCTTTTGAAAACGGTGACACGAATATTCCGTCACCTGAAGCAATTTTCAGAAATATTCTTTTCGGCAATTCGTATTTTGATGAAAAGTTTGGAAAAAGAAGTGTTGATATCTACTTGCCTGACTGTTTCGGCTTTGGTTGGGCACTTCCGACTATTGAGCGTCATGCCAATTTAATCGGCTTTACTACTCAAAAGCTTGCTTGGGGCGGTGCTTACGGTATTCCGTTTGATATCGGCAAGTGGCAGGGTGTTGACGGCAGCGAAGTTTACGCTTCTATCAATCCTCACGATTATTACTATACGCTTAAAAAACTGCGTGATTGGGATTTTGTCCTTAATAAGTTTAAGGAAAATGAAAAATACGACCTTAACGATACATATATTTTCCACGGAATAGGCGACAGGGGCGGTGCTCCGGAGGAAAAGAGCGTTGCCTTTGTCGAACAGGAAATTAAGAAAAACGACAATAGCAATATTAAGGTTATTGCCGCATCTGCCGATGAAATTTATCACGATATTGAAGATAAATATACGTCTGAGCAAAAATCAAAGCTTCCTGTTTGGAAAAACGAATTTGTTATGACAAATCACGGTGTCGGCGGATATACTTCACGTTCAATCGGTAAGCGCTGGAACAGAAGATGCGAGGAACTTGCCGATTTGAGCGAACGAGGCGGTGTTATATCCTCTTATTTGGGATTGACCGATTATAACCAAAAAGCCATCAACCGTTCGTGGAAACGTTTTATTGCTCATCAATTCCACGATGATATCCCCGGCACAAGCTGCCAAAGGGTATATAAGCGTTCTTGGAATGATTATGCCGTTTCAATGAATCAATTTACAAATGAACTTGAAGCCTTTGTTTCGCCTGTTTCAAGCCTTATGAAAACCGATTTTTGCTCCGGCATACCCGTTATGGTTTTCAACCCTGTTGAAGCGCAAAGACGTGGGGCTGTAACAGTAAGACTTGAGGATTTGCAAAGCGCTTATGTTCGTGTTTATGATGAAAAGGGAAGGGAGGTTAAAAGCCAAACCTCTACCCTTTCTGACGGTACGCTTGAACTTGTGTTTGTTGCAGATGTTGAAAGCCTCGGCACAAGGATTTATGATGTTCGTTTGAGCGATAAGCCTTGTTGCGTTAAAAGCGATATCTCAATCAATCACGATAATATGATGGAAAACCAAAAGTATATTGTAACTCTTAACCGCAAGGGTAATATTTCTTCAATTCTTGATAAGGAACTTGATGAAAAGGAAATACTCAAAGAGCCGATTACTCTCGGTCTGTTTAATTATACCGGTTCTAAGGATTGGCCGGCTTGGGAAATGAATTATAAAGAGGCAAATAAAGATGCCGACCGTATTCCTAATGTTGTTACCGTAACTGTTTTGGAGCAAGGTCCTGCAAGAGTATCGTTTAAGGTTATCCAGCAGGATAAAAAGAGCACGTTTACTAATATTGTTGCCCTTACAGACGGCTGCGATATAGTCGAGGTTTATTCCGAGATTGAATGGCAGAGTTTAAGAACTCTTGCCAAAAACAAATTTTCATTCACGTGCGAAAATGATAAGGCAACGTTTGATTTGGGCTTGGGCGCTATCGAGCGTGGCAATATGACTGAAAATCTTTTTGAAGTTCCGGCGCAAAAGTGGGTTGATTTGACCGATAAAAGCGGAGAATTCGGCGTGTCTGTTTTGAGTGAATGTAAGTACGGCTGGGATAAATATAAGGATAATACGCTCCGCCTTACCGCAATTCACACTCCTAAGAAAAATTACCGTATTGATTCAATGCAATCGTTTATGGATTTGGGGCTTAACAGATATTCGTATGCAATATTCAGCCATAAGGGCAAGGCTCAATCGGCTACTCAGCTTGAAGCAAGAAAATTCGTTACCCCTATGACTGCGTATATTGCGACTAAGCATCAGGGTAAGCTTAAAACACATTATTCTTTTGGCGAGGTTTCAACCAACGACGTTATTATCCGTGCAATCAAAAAGGCGGAAAACAGCGACGAAATAGTGGTAAGGCTTAACGAGGGTACGAATTCTGAAATTGAAAACTTTACTCTCACCTTGGGCGAAGGAATTGAAAGCGCAAGAGAAATTTATGCAAGCGAGGAAAATAAGGGCGACGCAACGGTTAAAGACGGTAAGCTTATCACAAGCTTTAAGCCTTATGAAATTAAGAGCTTTGCATTAAAACTTAAAAAATCCTCACTTGACGCTCAAAAAGTTGAGAGTACGCCTCTTGATTTGCCGTTTGATAAAAACATTATTACAAAAAAAGGTCAGATGGGGGATTTTGAATATACAATTCCCGATACTCTTGTGCCTGATGAAATTATGGCAAACGGCGTAAGATTTGATATTAATAGGTCAAACAAAAACTCTCTTATCTGCTCGTCGCAAAGGATTAAACTTGATAAGGATAAAAACAGGCTTGTTTTTCTCTGCGCTTCTATGGCGGGGGATAAGATGGCAGAATTTATCCTTGGGGATAAGAAAATAAATAAAAATGTTCTTTCGTCATTTGAGCGATTTGCCGCTTGGGATTTGTATGATTTCGGCGAAACCGCTTATGTTAAAAAGGGTAAAATCGGATATGAATTTACTCATTGCCTTAAAAACGGCGAGGTGCAATATGCAAAAATAATGTATTTTTATCTTGTTGAATTTGATTTAAACGGCGAAAATGAAATCACATTACCAAATGATAATGACATTGTTATTCTTGCCGCAAGCCAAACAAATGCACCGTTTTCTAAGCTTGCAACGCCGACTTATGATGAGGTTGAAAAAAGACCGTTTACCTTTAAACTCAATTTAAAGGAGAAACTTCAGTACGTATATAATAAATGCGTATGGCAGCTTGGTGATAAGGACAATTTTATTAAGGATAACAATAAGGGTAAGGATTATTAAAAGGGGAAAATATGGCTAATAATTTTGATAAAAACTGGACTACTAACAATAATAACTATCCGCTTAACGATAAAGAGGTTGAAAGATATATCTCAGTTAAGCCGAGTGCTAATCAACTTGCCTTGGTTGATAAACCGTTTTATACCTTTATGCATTTTGGTATGAACACCGCTACTGACAGAGAGTGGGGAGCAGGCGTTGAAAAGGCGACGGATTTCACAATTAAGTCGATAGATGCAAAGCAGTGGGTTGAAACCGCTAAATCTGCGGGTGCAACGGGTGTCATTTTGACTTGTAAGCACCACGACGGCTTCTGCCTTTGGCCAAGTGAATATACGTCATTTTGCGTAAAAAATTCATCTTATAAAGGTGATATCGTTAAAGAAGTATCCGATGAATGTCATAAGCAGGGTATGGATTTCGGCGTTTATCTTTCTCCTTGGGATATGCACGATGAACGTTACGGAACTGACGCATATAACGATTATTTTTGCAATCAGCTTACCGAGCTTCTCACCAATTACGGCGAGATTTTCGAGGTTTGGTTTGACGGCGCTAAGGGTTCAAACGCTAAGAAATTTGAATACGATTGGCAAAGATATTACGACCTTATCCGTAAACTTCAGCCAAAAGCCAATATTGCTATTTGCGGTCCTGATATCCGCTGGGTAGGCAATGAGGGCGGTAAGTCAAGAAAGAGCGAATACAGCGTTGTTCCTTGCGCTTTGAGAGAGGCTGACAGGATTATGGCTTTGAGCCAGCAGGACGAAAATCAGGCTTCATCTCTTCAAAAATATAACCAAATGGACGAGGATTTAGGCTCAAGAAAAATTCTTGAAAAAAATGCTTATATCTGTTGGTTTCCTGCCGAGGTTGACGTATCAATTCGTAAGGGTTGGTTCTTCCACGAAAAGGATAACAGAAACTCAAAAAGTGCTAAAAAGCTTTTTAAAATCTATCTTAATTCAGTTGGTAATAACTGCACACTCCTTCTTAATATTCCGCCGACTCCACAGGGCGAAATACATAAAAAGGACGCTAAAAATCTTAAAAAGCTCGGCTCAATGATTAAGAATATCACTGCAAATCCTATTGTTTATAATGAACTCGGTGAACTTACAAAGGACAACGGTGTTCTCGATTTTGACTTTAACGATACACGTAAGGTTAAATATGTGGTTTTGCAGGAGGATATCGCAAAGAGCCAGCGTGTTGAACTTTTCGACCTCTATATCAAAAAGGCAAACGGTAAGTATAAGCGTGTATACAAAGGCACGGTTATCGGCTCGAAAAAGATTATTAATCTTAAGGGCAAAAAGGCAAAGGGTATCCGCTTTGTTATTCGCCAAAGCCGCTCAAACCCGGTTATTAAATCAATCGGAATATATGAATAATTAAGATTTTGCGTATTAATACAACGTGGGAGCGAACATTGTTCGCCTCATTATTCAAATATATAATTATACAGCTGTATAAAATTGTATGATTGAAATACTTAAAGTTTATAATTAGTTTAGCCTCTTTTATTTTTTGCGTGCTATAATTAAGACGTGATAAATAAGGGAGGCTTTAATTATGACTGAAACATTTAAAAAAGATGATTTTGTTCAGGAAAAATCGCAAGAAAAAGGCGAGTACGCCGAGGGCTTGTGCTTTGACAAGATTGTTTGGATTTTTATGATTAGCTGTATTGTGGGCTTTCTTGTCGAAACGCTTTGGTGCCTTATTAAGCACGGTTATATTGAATCACGTCAGTCGCTTGTTTGGGGGCCGTTTTCCGTTGCTTACGGTATGGGTGCAGTCGTTTTGACCCTTGCGCTTTATAAGGTGAAGGACGCACCGCTTTGGAAGGTGTTTTGCCTTTCATTTGTTGTCGGCACAGTGACTGAATATATTTGCTCATTGGGTCAGGAAATAGTTTTCGGCTCTGTTGCGTGGGATTACAGCAAAATGCCGCTTAATATCAACGGCAGAGTATGCTTTCTTTATTCCTGTTTTTGGGGGCTTTTGGGAATACTTTGGATTAAGGCAATTTATCCTATAATGTCAAAGGTTATTGAAAAAATTCCGGTTAAACTCGGCAACGTTATTATGTGGACTTTTATAGTATTTTTTATTTTTGATTCCTTTGTTTCCGCCACGGCAGGACTTAGAATGGATAAGCGTGACGCAGGTCAGGCACCTAATAATGTTTATGAGCAGTTTCTTGATAATCATTTTCCTGATGAGAGAATGAATGAGATATACGCAAATTCCCAAAAAGTAAACAAATAAGAACGCAGCGTTGCCGTGTCGGCGCACCGCAATAAAAAAGCAATCGAGTTGCCTTTTATAACGTTTACAAATATTGACAAATACTGCACTGCAAGATATAATAAAACAAATCTGATATACATAGGTTTTTATATTTGTTTTGAATATAAAATTAAAAGGGAATCCGGTGCGAATCCGGAGCAGTCCGAACCTCTACCGTATTTGCTGACGAGAAATATTCGCTAAAGGCGGCCATTGCTCTTTTGAGTGAGAAGGTTTATTTTAAGGTTGAAGCATTAGTCGGGAAACCTGCCGTGTATATGGTTTTTGCAGTGCTTTAGGTTGGAAGTCGGCAGTATTTAACATATGGGATAACTATGCCCATATGCTTTTTGCGATACAATTTTTATGCACTGTTTTAAACGGTGCATTTTTTTATGCTCTAAATTGAAAGGAGAAAAGATGAAAAAATCAATTACAAAGGCTTTGGCAGTTTTTATGTCGCTTATGCTTGTACTTATGAGCGCATTTCCTGCTATGGCTGAAAATTCAAGCGAGGTTGAGGCGTACCTTAACAGCACATACGCAAAGGCAATCGACCCGTACGGCAGCCTTAAAAAGGATGATGAGGGCAGATATATTATCCCTCTTTCCAAAACAAGTGTTTCTCTTAAAAAGGACACGTCATCAAAGCTTTATACTTCCTCTTGGAGCTCAAGCGACGATACTTATGCAAAGGTGACAAACAGCAGCTATTCCGCTTCTGCAAAAATCACTCATCCGTCATATAATGAAGGTGCTAAGGTTGTTACCCTTACTCTTAAAATATTAGATAAAACCGACGGCAAAACTGTTTTAGGAACAAGAGATTATGTTCTTTATATTGAAACAAAACTTGCTACTTATTCTCTTGACGTAACTGCTAAGAATGAAAAAGGCGAGATTATTGACAACGCAAAAGTCAGTGTTTTTGACAGTCGTAATATTGAGCAAAATCCGTCGTCACTCAGCGCTAATACCGAATACACTCTTACCGTTTCGGCTTTGGGATATGTTCGTGACGTAAGAAAAATCACTTTAACTCAAAATACTAAACTTGATGTTATATTAAAAGAGGGCGCAACAGTTGATTTTACCGTTAAACTTGCAACGGGAGCTAAAACGGATTACGCTACCTTAAAAGTAACGTCAGCAAACGGCAGTCAAACATATTCTCCGATAGAGGACGAATACGGCTATGAAACCTCACAGTTTGAGCTTACTCCCGGCGAATATAAATACTATGCAACTTATCAAAGTGGCAGTCAAACGGCAGCGGGTACATTTACTGTCGCAGAGGGTACAAAGTCACTTAATATAACGGTAAATCTTAAATATACCGAATATAAGGTTAAATTTGACGTTACACCCGAAAATGCAAAAATCACACTTAAAAAGAACGGCTCAAGCGGCGCTTACGGCGACGAAATTTTGCCTGATGAAAACGGATATTATACGGTTGTTTACGGTCAATACCGTTATACCGCTCAAGCAGAGGGATTTATTACTGTAAGTAAGACATTTAATGCTACCGATACATCTCTTAAAAATAATAACTATGTAATTACCGTTAAACTTGACTCGCTTTATGATTCACTTCTTAATAAAGCAGACGATTATCTTTTTGCTCAGTCGGGCGACGGAATGATGATGACTGAATTTTCAGGCGTTCATACGGACGGCGATTTCGGTTACGTTTCTGACGTTGACTCCGATTATCAAGATACAAACGTTATTGAAACAGTTGAAGAAAAAATTAATTCAAATGTAAAATCCGATGAAAAAATCACGGTTAAATTAAACGCCGTTAAAAATATTGACGGTGACGATGATAATGCAGTTATTTTCAAAAACGGCAATATCTATTATAAAGGCGTTGATTCTTCAAATTATGACGAAGATTTTTACGGCGCAGTTTACGACCTTTCACTTACTTTAACTTGCGGCGATAAGACTAAGGAAAGCGAGGTAAGAGTAGTAGTTCCTTATCATACGTATACAAGGCTTCAAAGACTTGACAGCGCTGCTCTTTATGCCGTAAACTTTGCAAATATTAAGGGCGAAAACAAGAGTGCAGCTGATGTTAATCGCAATCTTGATTTGATAAATACCGCAGATTCGGATGATTACAGCTATTATTCAATTTGCTCAAGCTGGGTATCCGATCACCCCGAAATTATTGATGCAAAAACAGGTAAGGTAACAAGACCTGAAAAGGATACTATGGTTAAACTTACGGTTAAAACATATTATTCAGCTTCGTTTGTTGAAGAAACAGATTTCTTCTTTGATCCGGGTCCTTTGGGCGATAATGCGGCTTACAGAAGTGTAAGCGTTATTGTTAAGGGTACAAAGCAGGACGAGGTTAAGGACAGCGAAGTTGCAACAAAGCCGAGCGAAAGTGCAACAACTCCTTCAACAACTCAGCCTACAACAAAACCGAGCACAACTAAGAACACTAAGACGGTTAAGCCTAAAAAGACGTCGATTAAAAAACTCAGTAAAGGCAAAAAGAAATTTACCGTTACTTGGGCAAAAGTAAGTGGTGTTAAGGGATACCAAATTCAGTATTCTTCCGATAAAAAATTTAAAAAGAACAATAAGAGCGTTACTGTTACTAAGCAAAAGACAACAAAGGCTACCGTTAAAAAACTTAAGTCTAAGAAAAAGTATTACGTTCGTGTTCGCACATACAAAACGGTAAACGGTAAAAAGATATATTCATCTTGGTCAAAGGTAAAAAGCGTAAAAACCAAATAAGATTTATTTGTGTTTAACGACGCAACAAAAAAGACAGCCTGATTTTTTAGGCTGTCTTTTGTTATATTCTTTTCTATTTAACTTCAAAATAAAATTACACACCGGCAAGCGTTTTTGATTAACTTTCCCTCAACGCCTTGTTAATCGCATTTAAAACTCTCTTTTTATCCGCTGACCAAAGCGGTGCAATCAAATCTTTTTTTGCTCCGTCACCCGTCAGCCTGTGAATAACAATATCCTTTGGTATAATTTTAACGCATTTTACAATAAGATTTACGTATTCGTCAAATTCAAGCGTTTTGAAAAGCCCTTTTTTATAATCCTTTGCAAGGTCTGTGCCGTCAATTACGTGTAAAAGCTGTAATTTAATTCCGTTTGCACCGCTTTCGCAAACGTATTTAACCGTTTCAAGCATATCGTTTTCGCTCTCATTTGGAAGTCCTAAGATTACGTGAACAACAACGTTTACACCGATTTTCTTTAAATCCCTTACTGCTTTATCATAAACGCTTAAATCGTAGCCTCGCCTTATGTATTTTGCACTTTTTTGGTGAATTGTTTGTAACCCTAATTCGACGAAAACGGGCTTTATTTTGTTCATTTCATCAAGAAGTCTTAGCACGTCATCGCCTAAGCAATCCGGTCTTGTCGCAATTGAAAGCGCAACAATGTCAGGGTGATTAATCGCTTCCTCATATTTTTGCCTGAGCATTTCAACAGGCGCATACGTGTTTGTAAAGGCTTGAAAATATGCAATATATTTGCCGCTTTTTATTTTCTTTTCTACTTTTTTCTTTCCGTTTTCAATTTGCTCTGTTATGCTCATTTCTCTGCTCTCGGCAAAATCTCCGCTTCCGCCTTTGGAGCAAAAAATACAGCCTCGTGTGCCTGTTTTTCCGTCACGGTTTGGGCAGGTGAAGCCGCCGTCTAAGCTGATTTTATATACCTTTTGACCGAATTTATCTTTTAAATACTTGTTAAAACTTAAATATTCCATAGCTATACCTCATAATATAAAGTATATCATAAAATAATATTAATTAAAATAAAAATTGATATAGTTATTGACTTGATATCGCCTTTAGTTTAAAATTGATTTGATATCAAACAGAAAAGGAAGAGAGAAATGCGAGTTTTTTTAAGCTGTCTTGTTTGCAGAATTGTTACCTTTGTGTTGCATAAGCTTGGCAGGGGTGCAACCTCTATGCCCGGCAAGGTCGCACTCAAAGTCAAAAGAAATGTTTTAAAGGATTTGTCTAAGAATACCAAGGTTATTGTAGTAACGGGTACTAACGGCAAAACCACGTCCTGCCGTATTCTTGAAGAGGGACTTAAAAAGGCAGGTAAGTCGTATTTTATCAATAAATCGGGCGCTAATCTTATCACGGGCGTTACCGCTTCGTTTATTATGAATTCAACAATCACGGGCAAATGCAAAAAAGATTATGCCATTATCGAATGTGACGAAAACGCATTTAAAGAGGTTTCAAGATATATTCACTGCGACGTTATTCTTGTAACTAATGTTTTCCGTGACCAACTTGACCGCTACGGCGAGGTTACACATACATTAAATGCTATTAAGGAATCTGTTAAAAATTTACCTAATGCTATAGTTTGCCTTGATGCCGATTGCTCACTTACCTATTCAATGTCTAAGGAAATCCCGAATAAAATTATTACTTTCGGCGTTAATGTTCCTTTTGATAAAAATGCAAAAGCACCTGAAATCAGCGACGCTAAGTATTGCATCTTTTGTAAGCACGAGTATGATTATACTTATCACACCTACGGTCACCTCGGCGGCTTTGTTTGCCCAAATTGCGGCTATAAAAGACCTCAGCCCGATTTTGCGGTTGAAAGCGTAGAGGAAATGAAAAACGACCACTCCGTTGTTGTTGCAAATCTCAACGGCGACAGAAATATAATCAGAGTTAATATCGGCGGCGCTTATAATATTTATAATGCTATCGGTTGTGCCGCTGCTCTTACCGCATTCGGCATTGATGAAAAAACCGTTATTGACGCTATTGAACATTTCAACGGCGCTTTCGGCAGAATGGAACATTTCAAAGCAGGCGATAATACAGTTAATCTTATTCTTGTTAAAAATCCGGCAGGCTTCAGCCAAACTATGAATTTCCTTAAAAATATCGATGATGATTTTACCCTCATTCTTTCGCTTAACGATAATGCCGCAGACGGCAGAGATATAAGCTGGATTTGGGACGTCGATTTTGCCGGAATATTTGAAAAGGCTAATGTTAAAGAAATTTACGTTACGGGCAAGCGCTGTTATGATATGGCAGTTCGTGTTAAGTACGAGGGCGTAGGAAACAGAGAAATTAAGATTATCGAAAATGAGGATTATAATAAACTTGTTGATATTGCAACAAGTCAGGGCAGGGACGTTTATATTGTTCCGACTTATACCTCAATGATGGCTATGCGCCCTGTAATCGCTAAAAGACTTGGAGGTAAAGACTTTTGGGAATGATGATTAAAATTGCACACCTTTATCCCGATATGCTCAATCTCTACGGCGACAGAGGTAATATTATTGCACTTACTAAAAGAATGGAACTTCGTGGTATTTCTACTCAGGTTGACAGAATTACTATGGGTAAATCCTTTAATGCCGATGATTACGATATTTTATTTATCGGCGGCGGTCAGGACTTTGAGCAGGACGTTTTGCTTGAGGACTTGAAAAAGGGCAAGGATAAGGAAATTAAACGTGCTGTTGATTCGGGCAAGGTTATGCTTGCTATCTGCGGCGGCTACCAAATGCTCGGCAAATATTATAAAACTTATGACGGCAAAATGCTTGAATATATCGGCGCTCTTGATTTTTATACCGAGGGCAAAGAAGAGCGTATGATAGGCAATTTTGCTTATAAAACAAAAGAGGGAATAGAGGTTGTCGGCTTTGAAAACCACAGCGGCAGAACTTATCTCGGCAAGGGTGTTGAGCCACTCGGAAAAATGATTAAAGGCTGCGGCAATAACGGCGAGGACGGCACAGAGGGTGTCAGGTATAAAAACACTTTCGGCACATATTCTCACGGTCCTGTTTTGCCTAAAAATCCGCAACTTGCAGATTTGCTTATTTCCTTGGCAGTTAAAAATAAATACGGCTCTTGCACACTTGAGCCTCTTGATGATGATTTGGAGGATAAGGCAAGGGCGCAGGTTATGAAGCTATATATAAAATAGGAGAAAAATATGAAGCTTTATATTAAGCAAAAGGTGTTTTCAATCGGCGCTAAGTTTTCTGTTAAAGACGAGGCGGGCAGTGACAGATATTTTGTTGAGGGCGAAATTTTAACTCTCGGCAGGAAGCTGCATATATATGATATAAATAATAACGAGGTTGCCTTTGTCCGCCAAAAGCTTTTGACCTTTATGCCTAAGTTTACCGTTGAGGTCGGCGGCGAGGAGGTTGCAGAAATAGTTAAGGAGCTTACCCTCTTTAAGCCTAAGTATTATGTTGACGGCTTGGGCTGGGACGTTGACGGCGACCTGTTCTCCCACGATTATGTTATCACTTCGGGTAATGAGGAAATCGTTTCAATCCATAAGGCATGGATGAGCTGGGGCGATACTTATGAGCTTGATATTGCAGATGATACCGACGAAATAACCGCTCTCGCAGTCGTTCTTGCGATTGATACTGTTCTCGACAGTGCCAATAACGCCGCCAACGGCTAATATTTATAAAATGGTTTCAGAAAAAATCATTTACTGTAAAGAGTAACGGAAAAAATAAAACCTACTATGGAAAATGGTCAAAGATTAAGACTGTAAAAACCAAATAATATTGAAAAAAGGCTTGATTTTTCGAGCCTTTTTTGTTATAATACTTCAGCATTCGTAGAAATACAAGCGAATACGCACACACCCGAGTTAAGCCTTAGGTGATTTTTATGGGCTTTTGCCATACTCGGTGTGGAGGAATTAACCTTAAAGGAGGAAATAATAATGGCAAACGTAGTTTCAATGAAACAGCTTTTAGAAGCAGGTGTTCACTTCGGACACCAGACAAGAAGATGGAACCCTAAAATGGCTGAATACATCTTCACAGAGCGTAACGGCATTTACATCATCGACCTTCAGAAAACAGTTAAGAAGCTTGATGAGGCTTATATGTTCGTTCGTGACCTCGCTGCAGAAGGCGGCTCAATCATTTTCGTAGGTACAAAGAAGCAGGCTCAGGAGTCAGTTAAGGAAGAGGCTGAGCGTTGCGCTATGCCTTATGTTAATGCAAGATGGCTTGGCGGTATGCTTACAAACTTCAAGACTATCCGTGGCAGAGTTGCTCGTCTTGCTCAGCTTAAGGCTATGAGAGAGGACGGCACATTTGACCTTCTTCCTAAGAAGGAAGTTGTTGGTCTTGAGCTTGAAATCGAAAAGCTTGAGAAGTACCTTGGCGGTATCACAGAGATGAAGAAGATTCCTGACGCAATGTTCATTGTTGACCCACGTAAGGAAAGAATCGCTGTATCAGAGGCTATGAAGCTTGGTTTACCAATCGTAGCTATCGTTGATACAAACTGTGACCCTGATGAAATCGACTATGTTATTCCGGGTAATGATGACGCTATCCGTGCAGTAAAACTTATCGCAGGTGCTATTGCAAACGCAGTTATCGAGGGTAGAGACGGTAACGACACAGCAGAAGAAGCTACTACAGAAGAAGCAAGCGAAGAGGCTGCTGAATAATTTAATATAACATATAACTATTTTTAGGAGGATAATATAATGGCATTTACAGCTCAGGACGTAAAGGCTCTTCGTGAGAAGACCGGCGTTGGTATGATGGAATGTAAGAAGGCTCTTGTTGAGGCTGATGGCGATATGGATAAGGCTGTTGACTTTCTTCGTGAAAGAGGTCTTGCAGCTGCTGCAAAGAAGGCAACAAGAATTGCTGCTGAGGGCGTAGTTCTTCCTTATTATGATGCTGAAGCTAAGAAGGGCGTTGTAGTAGAAGTAAACTCAGAAACAGACTTCGTTGCTAAGAACGAGAAATTTATGAGCTTCGTTGAAGGCGTTGCAAAGACTATCCTTGCAACAAACCCTGCTGACGTTGAGGCTCTTAAGGAAGAAAAGTTCGACGGCACAGACAGAACAGTTACAGAAACTCTTAATGACCTTGTCCTTTCAATCGGCGAAAATATGAAAGTTCGTCGTTTTGAGAGAATGGACGGTATTGTTTCAACATATATTCACGGCGGCGGCTCAGTAGGCGTTATGGTTGGCTTCGACGTTGCTGATGAGTCAAAGGCAGCTACTGCTGAATTTGATGCTATGGGTAAGAATGTTGCTATGCAGATTGCTGCTATGAGCCCTGCTTATCTTGATGAGGCTTCAGTTCCTGCTGAGGTTGTTGAGCATGAAAAGACTATTCTTGCAGCTCAGATGAAGGAAGATCCTAAGATGGCTTCTAAGCCTGAAGCAGTTCTTGCAAAGATTGCTGCAGGTAAGATGGGCAAGTATTATAAAGAAAATTGCCTTGTCGACCAGGAATTCGTAAGAAGCGACCTTTTCCAGGGTGACGTTAAGGGCTATGTTGCTTCAGTTGCTAAGGAACTCGGCACAGAGATTAAGCTTAACGGCTTTATCAGAATGATGAAGGGCGATGGTCTTGAGAAGAGAGAAGAAAACTTCGCAGAGGAAATCGCAAAGCAAATCAACGGCTAAGACTTCTGCAAAAATTTCAAAAAATTTGATTTAAACGGCTTAAAACCAACGGTTTTAAGCCGTTTTTACATGTCAAATAGAAATGAGGCAAAATTTGCCCAATTATCATAATTTATCATAACTTTTCGTATCGTTTTGAGGCGAAATTTGGGCAGAAACTGAGGCAAATCTGAAGTAAAGAATCTTCTGCTAAGTTGCCTCAAAAATAACATATATCAAATATTCTAAATTATTAGGTGTGTAATTATAGAAATATAACTGCACGCTTTTGTTTTTTGCTTAAAATAGAAAGGGGATATAATGATGTCAAAATGCAAAACGATTGCGATATGCAATCAAAAAGGTGGTGTTGGAAAGACAACCACAACAGTAAATCTCGGTGTAGGATTAGCAATGAAAGGTAAAAGAGTTTTGCTTGTTGATGCAGATCCACAGGGAGATTTAACAGTAAGTCTTGGGTGGAAAGATAATGACAATTTATCAATTACACTCGCAAACAAGATTATGGACTTTATTCAAGACAAGAACAGTTCCCATGATGATGTTGTTCTTCATCATGCGGAGGGCGTAGATTTAATTCCAGCAAATTTGGAATTGTCTGCACTTGAATTAAGCCTTGTTAATGCTATGAGCAGAGAGGTAGCACTTAAAGGATATTTGAATACAGTTAAAGATAAGTATGATTATATCCTTATTGATTGCATGCCCTCACTCAGTATGATAACGGTTAATGCCCTTTCCTCCGCAGATAGTGTAATTATTCCCGTTCAGGCACAATTCCTTTCTGCAAAGGGTATGCAACAGCTTGTGCAGACAATAGCAAAAGTAAAAAGGCAAATTAACCCTCATTTGAAAATTGACGGAGTTCTTTTTACTCTCGTTGACGGCAGGACAAATCTTGCTAAAAGCACACAGGACGCTATTAAATTTGCTTATGGTAAGAATGTTAAAATATTTAATACTAATATACCCATTGCAATTAAGGCTGCTGAAACAAGCTCAAAGGGTAAAAGCATATATACTTACGCTCCAAAAAGTACAGTAGCACAGGCTTATGAAGAATTAACAAAGGAGGTGCTTGGAATTGAGCAAAGAGAGAAACACAGATTTTACGCTGAACAGTTTAGATGATTTGTTTACATCTCAAAACGAAAGAGATAACGGATATTTACCTAATATACAGGATATTCCGTTAGAGCTTCTTGACGATTTTCCTAACCACCCATTCAGAGTCCGTGATGATGAAGATATGCTCAAACTCATTGAAAGCGTTTCCGAGCGTGGTGTTCTCGTTCCTGCCATTGTAAGACCAAAGGCAGACGGAAGATATGAACTCATATCAGGACACCGAAGAAAAAGAGCAAGCGAATGTGCTGAAAAGAAAACACTTCGTTGTATGGTATCGGATTTAGATGATGATGCCGCTACTATTATAATGGTAGATAGTAATATTCAAAGAACTGATATATTACCAAGTGAAAAAGCATTTGCATATAAGATGAAACTTGATGCAATGAAACATCAAGGACAACGAACGGATTTAACTTCCAACCCACAGGGACGGAAGTTAGTAAATAAGGAAACTGCTCAAATCGTTGGCGAAGAAAATGGGGATAGTCAAACACAGGTGAGAAGATATGTGCGTCTTACCTATCTTGTGCCGGAACTTCTTGAAATGGTTGATGAGGGCAGAATTAAAATGAGACCTGCCGTAGAAATATCATATCTTGATGAAGATAATCAGCGTGATTTGGTAGATGCCATTGATACGGAAGATTGCACACCCTCACACGCACAAACTATCAAAATGCGTAAATTCTTTGACGAGGGCAAATTAAGTTCTGATGTCATAACATCAATTATGCAAGAGGAAAAACCAAATCAAAAGGAAAAAATCGTAATTCCAAACAAGACGGTTGAGAAATATATTCCAAAGTCCATTCCTGCCGAAAAAAGACAGGATTATGTTTGCAAGGCTTTGGAGCATTACGGTAAATATTTGCAAAAAATGAGGGATAGAGAAAGCAGGTAATGTAATTACAAATTTTCTCTATCCCTTTCCCACACCCTAACCCTAATAATTCAATAACCTACCGAAAAGAGTAAACTATCTCTATTTAAGAGAGTTTATATAAACAATACAAAACTAAAAGGAATGATGCTTATGAACTAATTAAAATCGCACTATTGCTTTTAAAATTACACAGGAATAATATGAAAGTGAAAGGAGCGATTAATTATGAAAAGAGTCGGTTTAATAGCAACGATTGTGATTGCAGCAATGCTTATTGCAGGTTGTGGAAATAGCAATAACATTGATAATAAAACAACAGTTAATGAAAGCTTGGCTGTTTCTTCTTCGGTTGGTAATACAGAAAATAACAATAGTGAAATTGTCAAAGAAAATCAAAGTAGTACAGAGGTTACTAAAACAGAGCCAACAACTGCTGAAACTTCCTCACGAAAAGAAACAACTGCAATTCAAAAGGTAATACAAAACACAACAAAACCGACAACTACATCAAAACAACCAACAACCCAAAAAGCAAGTCAATGCAGTAATAACAATAATCATTCAATGAAATG